>Ga0208825_1000243_pt1 | contig 55624 bp, 45 predicted proteins | sample AD_UKC113_MetaG_FD_184450 | JGI IMG/M metagenome (GOLD analysis project Ga0208825, IMG submission 184450) | Active sludge microbial communities of municipal wastewater-treating anaerobic digesters from Hong Kong - AD_UKC113_MetaG (SPAdes)... | ecosystem: Engineered > Bioreactor > Anaerobic >... | reverse complement strand
CTGAGCTGAGAAAAATTAAGAATAAAATAGCTAAAATTGAGAGCGGTTTTCTCAAAACGAACGAAAAAGAAGAAGAAATTCGTTCTTTGCTCTGTATTTTATGCAATTGTTTCATTACAATTCTCCTTAAATCATCAGGTTTCGTTTGTATAACATAAGAAAATGATTTGATACATCAAAATATGTTGATATATCCAAGTATACGAAATGATATAAGTATTTTACCTGGATATACGGGAGATAAAAAATTAAATTAGGTAAATCAGCATCTATAAGACGATTATATCGAAAGGTTTGTTATTGTTAGAGAAAAACGGTCAAGAATTAAGTTAAGACCGGTCAGGGATTCTAAGAGGAACCAGAAACTATTCCAAATTAATTAAAAACTAAAGCAGCCGACCAAGAATCTGAAAGAAAGTCAGAAGGGCAGGCTTTAAACAAAAAATGGAGTGAATATCACTCCGATTGCAGTATTTCCATAACCTTTTCAAGGACTTCAGCTACTTCTTCATCCTTTGGGTTTCTGTCCCTGGTTTTCTTAACCCCCAGTTCGGAAATTACGATCTGGCGGTCAACCTTAAAACCTGCCAGTTCAAGGGTTTTGGTTGCACAGTTTACCGGGCAGCCGTCAATTGTAATAATCCTGTCCGAAGCTTCGGCAGATTTCATGAGCCCAGGAGCTCTGGCTCCGATACCCACAGTACACATAAGATTTCCAATCCCCTGCTCTTCAAGCGCAATCGCTATTTTGTTTGAGATCTGCCCTACATTTGCTGCCCCTGTGCAGGGGAAAAGCGCAACGTTTGCCGAGCCGCAAGAACATTTAGTTTCTTCTGCCATTTTTTTGTCTCCTTTTATATTTGAAAATCATCTCATCTGGTGATAACTTTAATCCATTTGATGCTCACTCTGCTTATTTTGTGATCCATTTCTTGATGTCTTCTATGCTTGGGACCTTGCCTGCAACTTTGACATCTCCGTCAACAACAAGGGCAGGAGTAATCATAACCCCATATTCCAGAATTTTGTCAAAATCTTCAACCTTAACTATCTCAGCGTCCACACCTGCTTCCTTAACGGCTTTTTCGGCAAGCTCTTTCGTCTTTTTGCATTTGGCACAGCCTGTACCCAGTATTTCGATTTTCACTTTTCTCACCTGCTGTTTAGTTTACTTTTTATTCGTTTACCTTTATATTTTTAGATATAAGCTTAGTGAATATTTATGATATTACTTTTAATGTAACCTCTACTTGATTCTATTCGACTTCTGTTTATGCAAACATGGTCCCAAACACATACCCTGAAGCAGTTGCAATCAATACTACCAGGGAAATATAAGTCATGCCTTTCTTTGCTCCCATAATCCTGTTAATAACAATCATACTCGGCAGGCTGAGTGCCGGACCTGCAAGAAGCATGGCAAGGGAAGGTCCTTTTCCCATTCCAAGCAGGGTAAGAGCTTTGATAATAGGCACTTCTGTAAGAGTGGAGAAGTACATCAGAGCTCCAGCTATCGAAGAGATGAAATTTGAACTAAGCGAACTTCCTCCTACAAGAGAAGCTACAAACTCTTTTGGAAGCACTTCAACTATAATGCCTGCGAAAAATACACCAAGGAGAAGCAGAGGGGTAATCTGTTTTATAAGGAACCAGGTTTCTCCCATCCAGCTTTTAAGTTCCTCTTTTGAGAACCATTTGAGAGAGAGGTAAGCTGTAATTCCTATGAAGGGTATCCAGGCAATGATCTGAGTTGTGTATTTCCATTTCCAGGCAGACATGATTTCGGGAGCCACAAGGACCGCAATGAGCAAAATAAAGAGTTCAACCGTGTGCTTGTGCCCCTCCTGGCTGAATGTTTTGATGGATCTCTGTTCCGCTCCTTTCTTCTCATAGACCAGAGACATCGTCATGCCTATAACCACTGAAAGAAGCACTGCCGAAAAAGCCCTTGCAGCTCCAAGGTCGTATCCCAGGATTTTAGCGGTATAAACAACTGCAAGGATATTGATTGCCGGGGCAGAGAACAGGAAAGTGGTTGCGGGACCTATACCTGCTCCTCTTTTATATATTCCTGCAAAAAGAGGAAGAGTCGTACAGCTGCAGACCGCAAGAAGGCATCCTGAAGCCGCAGCTACGGTATATGAAATGTATTTAGGGGTATCTGCTCCAAAGAACTTCAATACGGATTCTTTGGAAAAGAGGGACGCAATTGCACCAGCCAGGAAAAAGGCGGGCAAAAGGCACATCAGCACATGCAGAGCCAGATATTCCTGCAGCGACTGAAGCCCGACAGAGAAGAGATACATAAGATAATCAGGATCAAGAGTCATTTTTCCACCAGATTTTTTCAAATTTTCCTGTTATTATTTCAAATCTATTTGAAAGAAACTATATAAAATTTCCTATTTCAAAAATATTTGAAACAATCTGGGGGCCTGTATTTCCCTGTTTGCTGTAAATCTCCAGGCGGAAGAGAAAATGAGTTTATTTATATATTTTTTGCAGCGTTTTATGGGTATGAAAATTAAAGTAGAATCAAGCTGCATATCCAGAAAAAAATGCTTTCTGTATACCATTCTTCTCTTTATCCTTGCAGGCATTTTTGAGATAGGAGGCGGATACCTCATGTGGCAATGGCTGCGCGAAGGAAGAGAACTGGTTTTTGCACTCCTTGGAGCAGCAGTTCTGTTTCTATACGGAGTCGTACCCACTTTCCAGCCGTCATATTTCCACAGGATATATGCGACTTACGGAGGCATTTTTGTTGTTATGTCCCTTTTATGGGGCTGGGTTTTCGATAAAATACCCCCGGATACCTATGACCTGATAGGCGCTATCATCATTCTGGTGGGAGTTTCAATTATCTATTACTGGCCCAGGAAGGAGGAAGCTGAATGATTGACATGGGAATTTCTCTCGGTCTTTTTTTCCTGGCTGCCCTCTTTGAAATAGGAGGCGGGTATCTGGTCTGGTTGTGGTTAAGGGAAAATAAAGGAATATCATTTGGGCTTCTGGGAGGGCTGATATTAGCTGTCTATGGCATCATCCCCACCTTTCAACCGGCAAATTTCGGCAGAGTTTATGCTGCATATGGAGGAATTTTTATTATTTCCTCTCTGATCTGGGGATTTTTTGTCGACAAAAAGAGACCTGACAGATATGAAGTAATAGGTGCATTGATAGCACTCGTGGGCGTGTTTGTAATGTTTTATATCCCCCGCTAATCTTGCTGATGGCTTCTGATAGTAAAAACGAGCAACAATAATTTATGGATTATAAAACTTTTTTGTTGACCTGCGGGTTGCATGTAGTCAGACCTGAATTTCAGAAGGTTTCCATTTCTTCTCTGTGGTCACTGTTATTTTCTGTCCTTATTTTCTGTCCCTGGCTTTTTGTTTGGCTCAAAAAGTTATTTATATATTCATGTTTTGCTTAAGGTTACAAATTGTCAGTTACTTTTAGATGAAAAACGTGGTTCTAAAGCACTTATGACAGGGAGAAATATGCATGCTTCAGATATTCAAATCAACAGATACTGGAATGGTAACCCTTGATCAGGTTGAAAATGGAGCATGGATCAATCTGGTAAACCCCGATGAAAAGGAAATCTCTTATGTTTCGGAAAATCTGAACATTCCTGTCGAGCACATTAAAGCTGCCCTTGATGAAGAGGAACGTGCAAGGATTGAACTTGACGGAGACTGTACCGTTGTGTTAATAGACACTCCTGTACCAAGTAAAAAATCTCAGGAAGGGGGAGTTTATTATACGGTTCCTCTTGGAATTATTATTGCCGATAAGAATATTGTCACGGTCTCTCTCCGCGAAAACTACATAATAAAAGACTTTATTGAACGGAGAATAAAGTCCTTTTATACATTCAAAAAAACACGTTTCTTTTTACAAATTCTTTATAAAAATTCTAAATTGTACCTCCGGTACCTTCAGGATATTGACAAGACAAGCGGTCTGATCGAGAGCCGGCTGCACAGGTCTCTGAGAAATAAAGAGTTAATTCAGCTCCTTGAGCTGGAAAAAAGTCTTGTATATTTTTCCACTTCCCTTAAAAGCAATGAAATGGTTCTTGAAAAAATCCAGAGATCAAACCCTATTAAAATGTATCCCGAAGATTCCGAACTGCTTGATGACGTCATTATCGAAAACAAGCAGGCAATTGAAATGGCAAACATCTACAGCAATATATTAAGCGGGACAATGGATGCGTATGCATCGGTCATATCAAATAACTTAAACATTGTGATGAAGTTCCTGACATCCGTTACCATTATACTATCGATTCCGACGATGATCGCAAGTTTTTTCGGAATGAACGTTAACGTCCCGTTCGAGAATAATCCTCACGCTTTTGCAATCATTTTCATAATTTCCATATTTATCTCGGTTATTTTAGGAATAACCATGGCTAAAAAAGAAATGTTCTAAAACCTGTTCTTTTCAAGTTAAACAACTCTTTTATTACTTTCCTGCCGCCTTCTGAGTCTCTTTAGTTACTTCTTTCATCATCTCTCCCACAAGTGTTGCTTTTTCACAATGGGAGGCCTCTTTTGGGCTGCAGTTTATGAGGATACTCATCAGCCTGTCTGCCATCCTGTAAAATTTCATATCCTCAACCCTGACAAGAAGGGCGGATAGTTTTTCGCTAAATTCCCTGCATTTTTCGTGGTCACAGACTGCCTGTTCATGCAGACGGCTTACGCATTCCAATCCCTCAATAATTTCAGGCGGGAGTTTTTCGGCCATATTAAGACTATCCTGTCAGGTAATTCTCAGTTTATTGTCCGCCAACCTTCACTTATAACCTTCATTTAAAATGTGTATGAACGTCGGCAGTTTTCCATTACATCCTCTATAAATACGGCATAAAAGTTTTCCGGAATTATGATATTCTCTCTGCCGCTTATACCTCGAGCTTCAAGATCTTCCTGACAGGCATAAACTGTACATCCAGACATTTCCTGTATGCCTGAAAGCAGGTGATATACTCCGTCGCCTGCAAGATAGATCCTTGCATTTCCAGAGCGAGCAATCAATTTGAGGCACAGTTCCGACCGCAGGCTGAAAGGAGGCTTTGTCAGCAGGAATACATCATATTCTTCTTGCACACTATTACCTCTTTTTAAAATAAGACCACACATTCAAAGCTTTCCATTTCTTCGAGGAAGTCCTCTTCATCAGCAAGTTCCAGGGTTTCTATAAACGTTTCCCCAAAAAGGCCTCTCTCAATCAGTGAAGGTTCATGCACAAGCACTCTTAATTCACCATAAGAGTAGAGAATATCTGAAAGGTTTGGCACTCCGAGTTTTTTGCTTTCCTGTCCGGCAACTGCAAGATAAACTCCATCTCCATAAAGGCCGAGGGTTACGCGCATTCCTGCAAGGCTTACTGCAGCTGCGTTTAACGCTCCGAAGGCTTTTTCACTGCCGTATGGGGCAGAGTCCAGAAGATAGAAAACTGATTTCATGTTCAGACCTCGTTTCGTCAGGCTTATCTTGGCAGTGAGATTACTCTATCACTCTTTTTCAACATTTCAGCTAGTTCATAAAGGCTGGAAATCTTTATTCCGGGGAGGTAGTCCCTGCAGTTACTTCCGTTTTCGTTTTCCTCCTCTGCAATATAGCCTCTTGCAGCAGCGCACCGGGCACATGCCCTGATTACAGCTCCTTTCTCTGCAAGTCCTGTGAAAAGTTCACCTGCACTGGTAAAAAAGGAAGGGGTCTGGCCTTTTTTTGGGATATGAACCGCGTCCAGGTAGAGAAATATGTTCACCTGATATTGTTCAAGCGCGCTGTCGGCCAGTTTGCAGGCGATTTCAGCATATTCGGAAATATAAGGACCGTCAGTAAGCACTATAGTAAGAGTCTTCAAAATTTCCTCCAAACAAATTTGTTTTGTTAACCGGGTTTAAATATAGTTGACCAAAACCTGCAGATGCTCCTGATTACCTGCGTACTCAGGTTCTTTAAGAAGTGCACAGCTATCCAGAGAAGCCTGTCTTGCCATAAGCTTGATGGCAAAGCTGTAGCATCCCTGTTCTCCGCATTTCCCGCAGCTGGTCAGGGGAAGGTATCTGTAAACCTCCTTGAGATCTACCCTTATCTTTTCCCTGGGGGCTGGGGCTACACCTTTTGCGATAGCTTCATTGATAATGCTCTTCAGTCTTTCAAGTTCTTCTTTAGCTTCATTCTCGTTTTTAATCATCCTGATGGAGACTTTTCCATTACCGTAAATAGTTGTAATAATTTCTCCTTTTTGAATAATCAGGCTATCTTTTTGATCTGAATAACTACTTCTGGGGAAAAGAGGCTCAAGGAGTTTCAGGACTCCACCCAGAGGCGGAGCCATATTTGCACTCACCCGAAGTCTTGAAGAATCAGCTATACAGGGCAAAACCTGTTTAATCCTTGCAATCTCTACCGGCTTTGCCTGAGAAAAGTCTGCAATTCTTTCCTCAAGCTTTTCGGTTTTATTCTTAAGGAAGTTCTTGCCATATTCACTTAGCTTCACAATCTCTTCTTCTAACTCAATCAGACCTGCCTGCTGTAAGATCTTAAGATGAAAGTCAAGCGCCGCCTTCCCGACTATTTCTCCTATTTCCTCAGTACTTCTACAGCTGTCCGCCAGAAAGTTAATTATCTTCCGCCGGGTACCGTTAGCCATAGCAAAGTTTACAAGCTTTGTCTCATGAGTATTTTCAGACATTTTTGAAACCTGCTTAAGCTATTTCTCCTGGGGTTCCGGAAAATGATGTTTTTCTAATAACTGCATCTCAGCATCTGCCGTTTAAATATACGCACTCAGTACCTGCAGGTGTTCGAGGTTGGTTGCGTATTTCGGTTCTTTAAGAGGCGTGCATTTGTCCAGGCTTGCTTCCCCTCCCATGAGCTTTATTGCAAAGGTATAGCAGCTCTGGTCACCGCACTTCCCGCAGTTGGTCTGAGGCAGATATTTATATATCTCCATAGGTTCTACCCGGACTTTTTCCCTGGGAGCCGGAGCAACTCCTTTTGCTATGGCTTCGTTGATAGTGTTCTTCAGTTTTTCAAGCCTGTTTCTGGCTTCTTCTTCGTCTTTAATCATGGTCATTGTCACTTTTCCGGTGCCGTATATGGTGGTAATGACCTCATTTTCCTGTATAATAAGAGCACCTATCCCCTCGGAGTACCTGCCTCTCGGAAAAATGGGTTCCAGAACCTTGAGAACTCCTCCAAGAGGCGGAGCCATGTTTGCAATTGTCCTGAACTTCGAAGAGTCCGCTATGCAGGGCAAAAGCTGCCTGACCTCTGTAATCTCAATAGGCCTGGCCTGTGAAAGGTCTGCACCCTTTCCCTGCTCATTTTCCTCTTTTCCTTTCAGGAAGTTCCTGCCGTATTCGGTCAAGCCTGCTGTATTTTCCTTTAACTCTATCAAGCCTGCCTGCTGCAGGAGCTTAAGATGGAAGTCAAGCATTGCTTTTCCGGCTTCTGCTCCGATTTCCTCAACTGTTCTGTCACCCTCATTAAGGAAATTCATAATTTTCCTTCGGGTGGCATTGGACATAGCATTATTTACCAGCTTTATCTCATTTGGGTTTCCCGGCATCTCCAACACCTGAAAGAATCCTCAGTTCAATTCCATATTTTTTCCTGATACTCAGAGGTATCAGGCAGATTTTTTCTAAATAATGAAGTTCGATTCTTCTTATTTATTTGGGATTCACTTATTAAAAACCAGGGAGACCAATATCAAAAAAAATTGATACGAGCCTGATGCAGGCTTGACATCTAATCTGGAATATACTCTGGAAGAGGCGAGCTTTTCTTAAGCTGGCATGTGATTTAAAGTAAAAGTAAAAAAGTAAAATTGGAGAGGTTGGGTGAAGAATCACCCAATATCAAATGTTGTATGCTGCTTCACCGTGCTGAGTTTTGTCAAGCCCGATGATTTCTTCACTTTCAGTGACTTTGAGCCCTATCGTTTTATGGAGTACAAATCCTATTAACAGGGTGCAGGCCATTGCGTATACGATCGTGATAACCACACCTTCAAGCTGAATCATCAGCTGAGCGGAGTTTCCAAGAAGGAGGCCTTCCCCTCCTACACTTGCGTATACACCGGTTAATATTGCACCAACTATTCCGCCGACTCCGTGAACTCCAAAGGCATCAAGTGAATCATCGTATCCTAACCTGTTTTTGAACATCACAGCCTGATAACATATGAAACTCGCAATTGCCCCTATGGCAATCGCTGCTACTGGCGTGACAAATCCGGCAGCAGGAGTTATTCCTACAAGCCCTGCCAGAATGCCGGTTGCAAACCCAAGCGCAGTGGGACGTCCCAGGTGCATCCATTCGAGTGACATCCAGACAAAGCCTGCTGCTGCGGGAGCCACCAGCGTGGTCATGAATGCAAGGGTTGCGACTTCGTTTGCAGCAAGAGCTGAACCTGCGTTGAATCCGAACCACCCGAACCAGAGAAGCCCGGCTCCGAGGAGGGTCAGGGTAACGTTGTGCGGCTTCAGTGAATCAACACCGTATCCTCTCCTTTTACCCAGGTATGCCAGTATTGCAAGCGAGGACATTCCTGCAGTTATGTGAACAACGGTACCACCTGCAAAGTCAAGTGCTTCTCCGGTGAGGAATCCGCCTCCCCAGACCCAGTGGCAGACTGGGGCATAGACTAAGAGTCCCCAGAGAAGGATGAATGCAATGTAGGATTTGAACTTGACACGTCCTACTATGGCACCGGATATAAGTGCTGGAGTGATTATTGCGAACATTCCCTGAAATGCAACAAATGCATAGGTAGGGATCGTACCTGTTACGGAATAAAGGTCAATCCCGTTCAGGAGTGCGTTTCCAAGGCCGCCCACAAACCAGTTGCCTTCCGAGAAAGCAAGTGAGTAACCTATTATCACCCATTCAAGAGCCAGAACGCCCATTGCGACAAATGAATGCATCATGCTGCTCAGGACGTTTTTACGCTGGACAAGTCCTCCGTAGAACAATGCCAGCGCAGGAACCATTAACAGTACCAATGCTGAGGAAAGCAATACCCATACAGTGTCTGCTCCGTTTATAGCCATCTTCATCACCTCAAATTGCTTCAGGTCCGGTCTCGTTCGTACGGATTCTTATTACGTTTTCAAGCGGCAGCACGAAGATCTTTCCGCTTCCGACGTAACCGTCACTGCCTTTTGCTCCTGTTTTTATTGCCTCAATTGTCGGCTCGAGGAATTCATCATTTACCGCGATTTCAATTTTGATTTTTTCAAGTAAGTTTGCATCATATTCCATTGCTCTATAGATTTCCAGATATCCTTTTTGAGCGCCATAACCGGAAACGGACGATACTGTCAATCTGCTTACTTCAATTTTCTGAAGCTCTCTTTTGACCGCATCAAGCCTTTCCGGCCTTATCATCGCAATTACGTATTTCATCAGGACCACCAATCGGTAACCTGTATCCTACTTCTTACTATTTAATTATATCTATATGAGTTCTAAAAATTTAGAAAGTTTGAAGCAAAAATCTATCACATTTTCAAATATAAGTCCGATTAAGGTGGATTAGAAGCCAGATCATCTTTTTCCACGACTTTCACAAGAGAACTTTTATCCCCTGAAATCAAATTCAGCATATGTTTGGAGAAATCGGAATCATAAGAAACGAGGCAGATGAGACCTCTCTGCAAATTCTCTCCCTTTTCAGGGAAAGCATAAGCGAAATACGCCTGAAAGAACCTGAATCCGTATCAGCATATTTCAGCCCTGATTATTCACATTATATTGTTGTTCACACCCCTCTGAATTTTAAGTTCCATGAAAAAAGGGATGAGTGGAACCTGCGCTTTTCAAAGGATGTTGGGGTTTCCATTGTGGAACTTGTCACTGCCGATTCTGGCAGTGCTTACGTGCGGGGATTGATGGCGGTAAACGGTTCAAAGGTCTATTCTATCCTGCCATTTACATCAATAGATGGAGAAAAGGCAAAAAAAGCTAAGTTTCCTGAAGACCGCATGGCCCGCGTAAGGGGTAAGGTGATCCCTGCCGTGCTTCCGGGAATAAAAGGAGAAACAATCCTTGATATCGGCAGCGGTTTCGGGACCCTCACAATGGAGATTGCAAAAAATAATCCGGATTCACAGGTTTACGGGATTGATATTCACGATTCCCTCACAGGCCAGGCAGAGATGAATGCAGAAGTTCTCGGCGTGCCGAACGTGGAGTTCAGGACAGGAAGCGCCTATGCCCTGCCTTTTGAGAGAGAATCTGTAGACGCTGCAACCTGTTTTCTCATGCTCCACCACCTTGAAGATATCAAGTTTGCGCTTTTTGAGATTAAAAGGGTGCTGAAAAAAGGAGGGTCGTTAACTGCGGTTGAGCCGCTGGCACACCATCACCATCACGGACCCCAGCTTTCGGAAGCTGAATGGAAAGAGCTTTTTGAGGATGTGGGTTTTGCTGTAGAAACGGAAAATATGGAAGGAGCAGTTGTTTTAAGAGCTGTGAAAAGAGAATAAAATAGGGAAAAAATAGAATAGCAATTGAAAAAAGGGAATGAATCATAAAAATAATCTCAAAATGGATTGAAAGACTTTCAGAACATAACTATGAATCTTATTTTTCTTTCAATCCATCTAAAAATTAGTCTTTCCTGCGCTGGAATATAAATATCATACCTATTAATGCAGCTACTGGAAGCGCAACAGTGGGGAATTCTGGAACCTGAGTGGTGGGCTCTGTTACCTGATCATAAACCAGGTTATTGAACTTTATACTATTTACGTACGGACAATCTCCAGATAATGAAACGCTCTGGATGCTGATGTCGTTGCTTTCTATCCTTAATCTCTTTTCAGTGACCCAAAAAAAGTTACATTTAGATTTGGAAAGTACTTCTCCATTTACAAGTAATGCATCCATGTTTCCTTCGAACGAATTCTCGAAATCTATTGAAACAGATCTTACAACAGGCGAGAACGTAATTGTAGTAATATAATTACTTGGATTATAGAACCCTAAATCTGAGTATCCAAACCAGGATCCCAACTCATTGGTTTCAACTATTTTTGCTCCAGATGAAAATGTCACTCCCATATCCGAATAGGCACTCCCAATTTCTGCGCCTTCCTGTACACGACCTTCATCGAAGGTTATGGTTACTTCTCCTGCGCTTGCCGGCATAACCATTATTGCGGCGAAAATCAGCATCATTATAATAAGTAAAAAGCTCGTTTTCATGTTTTTCCTCTTGCTCTTCCTTTATTATTCTCACATGATTATATATAACTCAAAGCGTGTATTTATTGGGATGTATATGCAAAATTTAACTACATATATTTGCAGGATCTATACTTTCTTGAAAAGTCAGTGAACTCCCCACCTTTCATTTCTCTCCGTTCAGTCCGGCTGTATTTGCCCTCAATCGTTTGATGCTTCTTTGGAAAAGTAAAAAGTGGAAAAGAAGGAGAAAATCATGTTTTGGCAGGGATTTTAGAAAAGCCTTGGGACACGTTAATCTGCTTCTGGCTGTCTTTAAATCCATCCTGAAGGCTTTCTTTTGCAAATTGGTGAGGTGCATTCAGTATTTACTTATATGCTGATCGGTAGACTTCTATTATGTCACAATCGGTAAGGTACACGTGCTTTATTCTCATTGCGGTATTTTTTGGAATTCTGTTTCCAGCCGCCGGATCCGCTTCGGGATATGAAGCTGCGTCTGCAGACATTAACGGCACCACAGTGTCGGCCAATCTGACGTTTTACACAGAACAGCTACCGCCCTATAACTACATGGAAAACGGCACGCTAAAAGGCATCTCAGTCGATCTCCTCGAAACGGTCACCGAAAAGATAGGAGAAAAAGTGACACGAGAGGAGGTACATCTTGTCCCCTGGACCGAGGGGTACCAGACCGTTCTCTCCCAAAATAACACCGTCCTCTTCACTACCGCAAGGCTTCCCGAGCGTGAGCAGTCCTTCAAATGGGCCGGCCCCATCTATACATATCCCAATGTCCTCTTTGCCCGGTCGGACAGGGGAATCACAATAGAGAGCACTGAAGATCTTAAAGGATACCGGATCGGGGTAATCGTCGATGATGTCGCGGTCCAGCAGCTTCTCGATGCCGGTATAAATAAAAGCCAGCTCGTACAGGAGACAAATGCATCCGTACTTGTCGAAAAACTCGACAGCGGTGAGATCGATCTGTGGGCTTATCCTGAGGCAACAGGCCGGTACCTCACCGAACAGGTGACCGGAAACTCTTACTCTTTCAGGGTTGTTTATACATTACCTGCCCTCGAAGGCTACTATGCCTTCAACAGGAATGTTTCTGACTCGACAGTTGCGTCTTTCCAGCAGGCACTCGATACCATCAAACAGGAGAAAGACGAATCTGGAATCAGCACTTATGATAAAATTCTCGGTCGATACATTCCATCTATCGGCCTTGCCCAGCTCAATTACCTGACCGAAGAGTGGGCTCCCTTCAACTACCTGGAAGACGGAAATGTCACCGGCATCTCTGTCGATATACTCGAAAAGGTATTCCAGAATATCGGTGTGAACCGCTCACAGGCAGACGTCCGCATCGTTCCCCTGGCAGAAGGTTTCCAGATAGCGCAGAACAACACCAGTACGGTGCTTTTCTCCATCGTCCGCACGCCTGAACGTGAACCCCTCTACAGCTGGGCAGGACCCTTCACCAGAGCCAGTTTCGTTCTCTATGCACCGATGAGCAGTAACATCACGATATCCTCTGCAGAAGATCTTAACCAGTACCGGATAGGAGCTGTGCAGTCTTCAATCGAAAATGAAATCCTCGCCAGTCAGGGGGTGAATAAGTCTCAGATCGTCAACGGCCAGACACCTGAAGAACTCCTCTCGATGCTGGAAAATGGCCAGATCGACCTGTGGGCAACCGGAGATCTTGCAGGACGGCATCAGATGCTGAAAACTGCAGAAGATCCCAACGCCTATGAGATCGTGTACACTCTGAGCGAGAATGACTTCTACTATATCTTCAGTAAGGACGTCCCGGATACTCTGGTCAGCGCTTTCGAACAGGCTATCGAGACTGTTAGAGATCAGAAGGACGAGCAGGGAATCAGCGATTATGAGCGGATTATCTATCGGAACCTTGGGGTCGGATGCGCCAGGCAGACATTCACCGATGATGCGGTGGTGGAGCTTGTAAACACAACCACTGCAGCAATCGAGAAAAATGCTTCAGATACATTCCGGCGCATCAATGCAGGCGAAGCGCCTTATCGAAACACGGAAGATCCAGCCCTATACGCTTTTGTGTACGATGAGAATCTTACCATTGTTGCTCATGCAGACAACATCCAGGTTGTCGGCAAGAACTTCAAGGGCAAAACAGATGTTACCGGTAAACCGTTCCGTGACGAAATTTTAGAAGGAGCGCTGAAGAACGGCACTGGCTGGGTAGATTATGTCTATATGCATCCAGTCCAGACGAATCTGTACTATAAGACCACATACTACCGGTTAACTCAGGGAAGCGATGGGAAGTCCTACATCGTATGCAGCGGCAATTACAAACTCTGCCAGAATCAGTCCGAAGTGACGCCAGCTAACAATTTCACTGCATCTCCAGAGGAGCTCGTGGCATTTGTAGAGAAAGCCTTCGAATATGCACATGTACACGGAAAGGAAGCTGCCCTTCGTGAGTTCAATAACCAGACCGGCCATTTCGTTGACGGTGAACTCTATATCTTTGCATACGACACCAGCGGCACCACACTGGCTCTCCCCTTCCAGCCCGAGATTATCGGGACTAACCGGTGGAATCTCACGGACGCTAACGGCACCCTATTTATTCAGGAACTTATAGCTGCCGCAAAGTCCGGTGGAGGTTTCGTCCGGTATCTCTATGCAGACCCTGCAGACAACTTCACAGTCAAACAAAAACTAAGCTACGTAATGATGGTGAACCAGAGCTGGATTATTGGAGCCGGCATTTATAATCCTCCGGAAAATTCATCAATTGTAAATGTGGGAACAGATCCCCAGGTAAGAAATAGCCTGAAATCTTTTGTCGGGGAGGCGATTGACTATGCCAATACAAGTGGAAAGGATGCCGCTATCGCAGAGTTTAATAAGCAGAATGGGACGTTTGTCCGCGATAGCCTCTATATTTATGCCTTCGATTACAACGGAACAACTCTGGCGCTTCCGTATCAGCCCCAGCTGATCGGAACGGACCTTTCCGGGCTCCAAGACCCCTATGGGGTGAATTATACAAAGGTTGAGATCTTCCTGGCGCAGCAGGGAGGAGGATTTCTTTTCTATCATTACTACAACCCCACTCGCAATATGACTCTTGAACCAAAAATGAGTTATGTCCAGAAAGTCGACGATACCTGGTGGCTGGGGGCTGGAACATATATCGAGGGTTTGAACCGGACGACTCAAAAGAGTTAAATTAGCAAAAGATGGCAAAGTAAACTGGTTGGATTTGTAGAATGTTAGGGTATATTTGATGCAGTCAAAGAATCGGCTGGTTTTACCTTATTTTTACGAAAAAAAGGACAATTTTTAGCACGGCAGTAGTGCAGTCTTTGCCTGAGTTTGTTTATTTATTTTGATTTTCAAGGTTCTGTATAAATACTGTATACATGTATTCTGTAAAAATTTATTTTAAATTTTTCAAGATAATGTCATAAATTAAATCTGCAAATTTCTGTTTATATCTCGAAATATTAGAACTTTAAATTTTGATCATACTGATGGCTAAATATATCGATTTTTTAATTTATCACTTTCAATATGTTAAAACAGAAAAATATTTATTATATTATATCTTACTTTGAATATTGAGGAAGTCGCACATAATTAATTGAAAGTGTGTAAAAGTTTAATGATGTGTATCATTTAGATTTGCAGAGGTCAAATAAATTTCACATATCTACTGAGATTTATGAACTGAGTTGAGCTTTAAAAATATAAGAAGAAATGCTTTAAGTTTACCCCTGGTGTTTCGATTCCAAAATTGATTCCTTATTTCTCGGAAAAAGCCGTGATCTTCGGGTCAATTCAAAATTCAAGTTTTATGAACATATTTCGGAATCGCAGTACTAGTCCCATTTTTTCTTATTTCTTCAGCTAACAATTTCCCTCTCAAATTTGAAGAGAACACATTTTTTCGGTTAATGAAAAACCAGGATCAGTGTTTGTTTAGCTTATGCTATCTGTCGATAAACGCTGATTTTTTGATAGGAGGCAATGGATGAATAAAAAATACTGAAGTATTCTACCATTTAATTAAAAAATAAAAGAAGTAAAAGACGTGCCATGCAGCTTTCAAGATTTATTATTAACATAAAATACAAAATATTCTATAAGTGATTAAGGGATTTCAAATGAAAAAAACAACAACAGAATCCGACAAACAAGGAGCGTTAAATTTGAAGTACAGACATGTTAATACCCCCTATAAATTTATTCTATGCCTGTTTTTCTCTTTTCTTTTATTGATGAGCGCTTCTGTTACACATGCCGAAACTCCTGTTCTTCCTATTGCTAATTTCAGTAGCAATGTAAGTAGTGGTTATGTTCCTCTGTCCGTTCAGTTTAATGACAATTCTGAAAATGCAACTGCATTGAACTGGGACTTCGGTGACGGTTCCAATTCAACAGATCAAAACCCAGTACACATTTACTCTGATGCAGGAAACTTTACTGTTAATTTGACAGTAAGCAACGTAAATGGTACTGATTCAAAAACTATGAATATAACCGTACTGGACGAAGGCGGCATAGGTGGCATAGGTGGCAGCCTTCCAGTAGCTAATTTCAGCAGCAATGTAAGCAGCGGTTATGTTCCTCTGTCCGTTGAGTTTACTGACAGTTCCGAAAATGCAACTTCATGGACCTGGTTCTTCGGCGACGAGAACTACACACAGACCTGGATTGAAGTTAACTCTAGTTCCGATTGGTCTGGTCGTAACAGTCATAGTGCTGTTTCTCTCCCTGACGGTAGCCTCGTCATCATGGGAGGGACTAACGGCAGCATCTTTTTTAATGACGTTTGGCGTTCTACCGACGGTGGTGCCACCTGGACTGAAGTTGACTCTAGTTCCGGCTGGTCTGGTCGTTATTCTCATGCTGCTGTTTCTCTCCCTGATGGCAGCCTCGTAGTCATGGGGGGGAATAACGGTAGCACCTGTTTAAATGACGTTTGGCGTTCTACTGACGGTGGTACCACTTGGACTGAAGTTAATTCCAGTGCCGGTTGGTCTGTTCGTTACGGTCATAGTGCTGTTTCTCTCTCGGACGGCAGCATTGTCGTCATGGGTGGATCTGACGGTAGCACCTATCTAAATGACGTTTGGCGTTCTACCGATGGTGGTGCCACCTGGACTGAAGTTAATTCTAGTGCCGGTTGGTCTGATCGTTACTATCATAGTGCTGTTTCTCTCTCGGACGGCAGCATTGTCGTCATGGGTGGATCTGACGGCAGCACCTGTTTAAATGACGTTTGGCGTTCTACAGACGGTGGTGCCACCTGGACTGAAGTTAATTCTAGTGCCGGCTGGTCTGTTCGTTACTCTCATGCTGCTGTTTCTCTCTCGGACGGCAGCATTGTCGTCATGGGTGGATCTGACGGTAGCATCTTTTTAAATGACGTTTGGCGTTCTATTGACGGTGGTGCCACCTGGACTGTAGTTAATTCTAGTGCCGGTTGGTCTGGTCGATACATGCATAGTGCTGTTTCTCTTTCTGACGGCAGCCTCGTAGTCATGGGCGGATGTGCATTTCCCTCTTATTTCAATGACGTTTGGAGCATTCAGTTCGCTGGATCGACGCTTCAGAACCCAACACACACCTACACGTCTGCTGGGAACTACACTGTTATTCTGGCAGCAAGCAACCTTAATGGTACCAATTCAACTGAGTCCATAATCACCGTTACTGAAGCTCCTGTTCTTCCAGTAGCAAACTTCACCAGCAATGTCAGCAGTGGTTATGCTCCTCTTACAGTTCAGTTTACTGACAGTTCAGAAAATGCAGATGAATGGAACTGGGACTTCGGCGATGGTACCGATTCAACTGATCAGAATCCAACGCATACTTACTCTGCAGCAGGTAATTACACTGTCAATCTTACTGTGAGCAATGTAAATGGTACTGATTCCATTGAGTCCATAATTACCGTTACCGCAGCTCCTGTACTTCCTGTAGCAAACTTCAGTAGCAATGTAAGCAGCGGTTCTGCTCCTCTTACTGTACAGTTTAACGACCTTTCAGAAGACGCAACCGAAGTAAATTGGGATTTTGATAATAATGGAGTTGTTGATTCCACAGATCGAAACCCAATATATACCTACGTATCAGCAGGAAACTTTACTGTTAATCTTACAGTAAGCAATGTAAACGGTACCGATTCAACTGAATCTACGATTACCGTTACCGAAGCCGCTGTTTTCCCAGTCGCTAATTTCAGTAGCAATGTAACTGAGGGTTTTTCTCCTCTTACAGTTCAGTTTACTGACAGTTCAGAAAATGCAGATGAATGGAACTGGGACTTCGGCGATGGTACCGATTCAACTGATCAGAATCCAACGCATACTTACTCTGCAGCAGGTAATTACACTGTCAATCTTACTGTGAGCAATGTAAATGGTACTGATTCCATTGAGTCCATAATTACCGTTACTGAAGCCCCTGTACTTCCTGTAGCAAACTTCAGCAGCAATGTAACCAGTGGTTTTGTACCCTTGTCAGTTCAGTTTACTGACAGTTCCGAGAATGCAACTGCCTGGAACTGGGACTTTGGTGACGGGAACTCTTCAGCCGACCAGAACCCATTGCACATTTTCTCTACAGCAGGAACCTATACTGTCAATCTTACAGTAAGCAATGTAAACGGTACTGATTCAAAAACTACTGACATAACTGTTTCAGACTATATCTATGATTACTGTATTGAGAAAACCGTTTTAGATGTTTCTGGAAACGGCTCTTCAGCAAATATAACAAAAGCTGGAGATATCGTCAGGTACGAGGTTTGTGTAGAAAACAAAGGAAACATAGATCTTACCAGTATAAGTGTTAATGATTCTCTGATAAACCTTACAGGTCCTTTCGAGACTCTGAATACCAATGGTATTCTTGAAGTCGAAGAACACTGGCACTATACTGGCAATTACACTGTTACTCAGGAAGACCTGAACAATAACGGTGGAGGAAACGGTTTCATTAACAACACTGCAACTGTTGACTGTGCTGAACTTACTGCGAAAAGTGATAGTGCTCTGGTTCCTATAGAACAGAACCCTGCCTGCAGTATTAAGAAATATGTCCTTGATATTGCCGGAAACGGCCCTCAAGGCAATATAAGTTCTGCCGGAGATGTTATTCAGTTCCGTGTAAATATGACAAATAACGGAAACATTGACCTTACCAATATAAGTGTCCGAGATTCTCTGCTTAACCTTAGTGGACCATTTGGGGATATTGGCTTGTTTGGGTTGTATCAGTCCTCTCTAGCCCAGTATACAAGTAGTGGTGATGGTATTCTCTCCGTTGGAGAGACATGGTATTACCTTGGTAACTACACCGTTACTCAGGAAGACCTGAACAATAATGGTGGAGGCGATGGTTTCCTCAACAGCACTGTAACCTTAGAATCTTCTGAGACTGGTCCCATAAACGAAAGCACTATTCAGTATATCGATGAAAACGGTAATGAGACTGGCAGTGTTAGTCCTGGAATCCATATCGAACATAATCCGAGCTGTTCTTTCAGCAAATCTGTAATTGAAGTTGTAAATGGGGACAACGATACAGTTGATGATTCCGGAGATATCATTCGATACAGTATCCTTGCGATAAATGATGGTAACGTTGAACTCACGGGAGTTACAGTTAGTGACCCTCTCATCCCTCTGACAGGCCCTGTAGAGTCTCTGCATGCTGATGGAATACTTGAACTGGGAGAGAACTGGACTTACACAGGAAACTACACCGTAACCGAAGATGACATGGACAATGAGGGCGGCGGTGATGAAGATATTGACAACACTGCAACTCTGAGCTGTAATGAACTTTCAAATAAGACCAGCAGTGTAGAAGTAGAACTTATCATCCCGGAGAGCAGCGGTGGAAGCAGCCACAGCAGCGGTGGAAGCGGCGGATCTCCGGAACCTTCGACAAACATTGAAGTAAAAGAAATTTCCCAGGCCTTTGTCACGAATGGAAAAACTGTACAGTTTGATTTCACTAAAAATGCAACCTGTGTAGTGTACGTGGGCTTTGATTCTAAGAAGACTGCCGGTAAAATCACAACCATAGCCGAGCAGTTGAAAAAGAAATCTACTCTTGTCTCCAACCTGACTGAAGGAAAGGTCTACAAGTACTTCAATGTCTGGGTAGGAAACAGTGGGTTTGTAAGCTCAGATAACATGGAAAATATGAATATCTGTTTCAAGGTTAGTAAGTCCTGGCTACAGAACGAAAACATAGATCAGGATTCTATCACTCTGAACAGATACAACAACAAAATATGGGTACAGCTGCCAGTCAGCCTGTTAAAGGAAGACAGCAAATATCTGTATTTCACAGCCGATGTTCCGGGATATTCATTCTTTGCAATAACAGGAAAGTCAAACGCTTCAGGAGGATCTGTAACTGAAATAAAGCCTGATGAGTCTGAATCTGTTGAAGAAAATACCGGAAACAACAATGTAAAACCAGAGACTACAGATGAAGAAAATACAGGAGAAAGTGGTTCTAAGTTTGGAATTCTTTCCTTGATAGCCTTCCTGCTGATAGCCTGTCTGGCTGTTGTGTTTCTGTACTTCAAAGGACAGGAAAACCAAAAATAAGTAAGGTAACTGTTTAAAGTACATTAGCGGCGTTCTATCAAGCGCCGCAAAACTATTTTTTATTTCCCATAAATTAGTCCTCTTGAGCGAAGCGAAAAGGACAACGCCCTCCCGAGGCGGAACTCGGGAAGGACACCGCCCTCCAGAATCGCAATTCGGGTGGCGCAATTCGGGTGGTTAAAATACAATCATATCCGCTGCTCTGAGCCTGACCATGCATTCGTCGCCGGTTTCTATTTTTAATGAGTTAAATACATGGTTTGCAACCTCTACTTTCAGGAAATCTTCGCTATCTTTGAGGATAAGAGATATTATCCGGCTGGTGCCTTTGTTTACCACGTTCATTATTGTCCCGTCGAACAGGTTTTTCCGGTCTTCCTGGCGGATACTTTGCATGTTTCTCCTGTCTACAAGCTCGATGTTCTCGGGCCTGATGCCCCAGCTGACTCTGTCTCCTGCCATGCGTTCAATAAAGGGGGCGATAATCTCGGTGCCCAGAGACCAGAGGAAAGTGCAGTCGTTTCCCTGCCCGTGGCCTTCAACCACTGCATCGTCAAAGAGGTTTGAGAAGCCCACGAGTTCTGCCACATAACGGGTTTTCGGGTGGTAGAATACGTCCTCAGGGGAGCCTATCTGCTGAACCCTGCCTCCGTCAAAGACCACCATCCTGTCAGCTATGGTAAAGGCTTCTATAGGGTCGTGCGTAATGAAAATCACAGGAATTCCAAGCCTTTTCTGGATCGTGCGCAGCTCTTTTCTCAGTTTCACTCGGACAACGGTGTCCAGGGCTGAAAAAGGTTCGTCCAGGAGCAGAATTCCCGGATCGGGTGCAAGTGCGCGGGCAAGAGCAACTTTCTGTTTCTGGCCGCCGGAAAGCTCGTAAGGATATGCAAATTCAAGTTCCTCTATCCCCACAAGGCTCATCATTTCGTTTACCCTTTCCGTTTTCTCCATGGAGCTCAGACCTTTTAACCCGAACTCAATGTTCTGCCGGACATTCATGTGGGGGAAGAGGGCATTTTCCTGGAACATGTACCCTATTTTCCTCTTCTGGGGAGGCAGGTTTACTTTTTTCCTGCTGTCAAAGTACAAGGTGCCGTTTATTTTTATAGCCCCTGCATCCGGGGTTTCAAGCCCTGCAATGCAGCGGAGAGCCGTGGTTTTTCCAGAGCCGGAACGCCCGAACAGGACCATAAAATCGGAATCGGCATCAAAGCTGCAGTTCATTGAAAAGCTGGGAGTTTTCCCTTTCTTTTTCCTGTTTTTCCTTCCGTAGAATTCCTTTTCAATGTCAACTTCAATAGTCATTCAGTCCCTCACCTCTTATCTTTCAGCAAGCCTGGTGGTTGCCGCAATAGTCAGGAACGACATTACAACCAGTATAATTACAAGCAAATTTGCAAGCTCATTATTTCCTGACTGGTACGCGCTATAAATTGAAATCGCCATAGTGTTCGTTTTTCCGGGTATGTTCCCAGCAACCATCAGGGTTGCTCCGAATTCTCCTACTGCCCGCGCAAAACTCAGGACGCAGCCTGCCATAATGCCTTTCTTTGCAAGGGGCAGGGTTATGAAAAGCGCAGTTTCCATTTCATTTCTCCCGAGGATACGGGATGCTTCTTCAACACTTTTGTCCACTGCTCCTATGGCTGAAGTAGTGGTTTTTACCATCAGGGGCAAAGAGACTACAAAGGCTGCGATGGCTGCTGCCTGCCAGGTAAAGAGGATCCCGCTCCCCGTAATTTTGTTGAAGGTGCTTCCTATGAATCCATTTTTTCCCAGCAGGATAACAAGGATGTATCCGGTTACAGTCGGGGGAAGAACCATAGGCATGGTAACCATAACGTCAGCTAACCATTTCCCCGGAAACTCCCTTTTTGCCAGTATATAAGCAATTAAAATTCCCAGCACCGCCACAAAGAGGGTTGCAATGAAGGAAATCTTGAGGGTAAGTAGAAGTGGGGTCGCGATTATTTGAAAGGTTTCCATCAAATCCCTCTAGTTTCCATCAAATCCCTCTATTTTGTGCTTTTTTCGGTTCTGAATATTTTAGAGCTTTTTTGATTCATTAAAGCTCTTTTAGTTTCTTTTTTTCATTTTTGTTTCTGGTTAGGAGTTTCTTGATTCAAGAGAGTATCATACTGTATTGAAGCCGTATTCTGCCAGGATTTCCTGTCCTCTGGTTCCGGTTACAAAATCAACGAATTCCTGCGCTTCTTCCTTATTTGCTGATCCGCTTACCACTGCTATGGGGTAAGTTATAGATTCGTTAATAGGAGCTGTAAATGCTATCTCATACAGGTCTTTCTGCCCGCTTTCGGCATCTGTAATGAACACAAAACCTGCATCAGCTTCTCCAGTTTCCACATAAGTGAGTACCTGCTTCACAGTTTCTCCAAAGATAACCTTAGTCTCTATTTCGTTCCAGATCCCTGCATCTTCCAGCGCATGTTTTGCATACTTTCCTATTGGTGTAGTTTCAGGGTTTCCTATCGCGATTTTTTCTGTGCTGTTTGCAGTCAGGTCTTCTAAAGTTTTCGTGCTTTTGGAACCGTTTTTCTCAGGCACCACCATTACAACGGTGTTTGCTGCAAAATCTTTTCTTGAGCTTTCTTCGATCAGGCTTTTCTCAGATAGGAGGTCCATATCACTCTCGGAAGCCGAAGCGAACACATCAACAGGTGCCCCTGACTCAATCTGTGTCCGAAGCGTTCCCGAACTAGCAAAGTTCAGTTCAACATTTGTGTCCGGATTCTCGGCTTCGAATTCGCTGTCAATGTCAGTAAAAGCCTCGTTCAGGCTTGCAGCTGCCGAAATAGTGATGGTCTTCGGTTCCTCTTCTGCTCCTGGGGAGCCTGCAATAAAGGCAAGTACGGAAAGGCAGAGGATTGCTGCAAGAGCTGGAAATATCAGTTTTTTTGATTTACTGTCGCTCACCGCGATCCCTCTACGCGTTCATCTTTTGCTCCCTCGCCTGCATATGCAGCCGGTTCAACCTGTACAGGTGCAGTGAAGGTATCAGTAGCTTCAAGGATGGTATTGGTGATCCTGTCCAGAAGTTCCAGGGCTCCCCTGTATCCGACAGTAAGAATGCGCTGTGCGCCTACCCTGTCGTGGATCGGCAGGCCGACCCTTACAAGGGGGATGTCGCGTGCTTTGGCAATATATCTCCCTTTTGAGTTCCCTATCAGGATCTCAGGGCCGCATTCGCTTACCGCGTCGTTGAGGGTGTCAAAGTCAATTCCGTCCAGAACCACAGGTTCCAGTTCCGGCCTTATCTCCTCGAAGATTTGCTTAATTCTCTTTTCAAAGTCCCGGTTTTTGCTCCCTGTTGACACCAGGACGGGGTTCATCCCGAGTTCCAGCATGAAGGTCGTCAGGCTAAACACACTGTCCGGGTCCCCGTAGACCGCTGCCTTTACCCCATAGAGATATTTGTGCACATCAACCATGGCATCGAGCAGCCTTCCCCTTTCGTTCTGGTATTTATCGGGGATAGGGCAGCCAAGGGTACGGACCAGTTCCGTAAAAAAAAGGTCGGTGTTTAAGAGCCCTATGGGTATGGGAACATTGTGTCCGGGAACCCCGTGGTAATCTTCAAGGTATTTCACAGCCAGGTTAGTGCTGACAACACCAAGGCCGATGCTTGCCCTGCTGTTAGGCATATCTGCAATCTCGGATAGTGGAGTGCCTCCTACTGCTATTTTTGGGAGCTTTTCCCTAAGGGGTGCATCAAAGGTATCGGAAATGTCTGGAAGGAAGATGTAATCTCCAGCCATAAATTCAAGAATCTCTTTAATTTCTCTTACATCGGCAGGTGAAAAGCTTTCGACAGGGATGAGATTGAGTTTTCCATTCGGGATTTTTAGAAATTCTTCTTCTCCAGATTTTTCTGAAAATTTCCTCACGACAGCGTCCAGGGCTTTTATGTACCCGCTGACATGGCTTTCCCCGTAGCTGGGGGTGGAAACCGGGATGATTATTATGTCTTTTTCAGGGTCGTCTCCGATCCCTTCCTCTTCTTTGAATTCCTTTATTATTGCAGGAACATCGTCTCCTATAGTTTCGGTAAGGCAGGTGGTGGCAACACCGATCACTTTCGGGTTATATCTCTTAATGACATTTTTTAATCCTTTTTTCAGATTCTCCGTTCCTCCATATACTGCTTCTTTTTCGTTAAGGGAGCTTGATGCAATTTCCACAGGTTCTCTGAAATGATGGGAAAGGTGCAGGCGCATATAGGTGCTGCAGCCCTGAGATCCGTGGTAGAGGACCATCGTATTTTCAATCCCTTTAAAGGCAAGGGCACTTCCCATGGGCTGGCACATAACACAGGGGTTCACGGTTGCATAGTTTCTTTTAGTCATCTCATTGCCTCCTCATACCTGACTCTCAACTGCAACATCTGAGTGTAAAAATTCCGGTTTCAGGGCTACACCTTTGCATTTCTTTGCATATGGTTTTTCGGAAATCTTTTCTTCGGCAGTAGCTTTTTCCGGTTCCACGAATTCGAGTTTAAGGATCCTCTGCCTGACAGCTTTCCAGACAGGGCTGTTAATCGAGGCATCTACTTCCTTTGCGAAGTTTACAAAGCCGTCAAAGCCTTCAAACTCCACCACTCTGTCGTGGTTGAAGTCACAGAAGGCAACTCCCAGCTTGTATGCGATAAACCTCTCTTTAACTCCTGCAACCATCAGGTCGGCTTTCTGTTTCACGAGCAGGTCTGCAAGTTCCAGGGGGTTTGCATCGTCTACGATTACAGTCCCGTCCCTGACCGAATAGCTGATCTGCTCATAGTCTTCTTTTTTCCCGGTCTGGGTACCGATGATAACTACTTCCATGCCGAGTTCCGCAAAACCTTTGATAAGCGTGAGGGCTTTTGCAGGGCCTCCCATGTAGATGGCGGCCTTTTTCCCTTTGACCCTCTCCCGAACCCTGGAAATTTCAGGCATGATACGGTTTGTTTCAGCTTCCAGGATTTCTTCTGCCTTCTTTTTCATCTCTTCGGAGCCAAAGTATTCCGCAGTCTTCCGAAGAGCAATGGAAATATCTTCGATTCCGAAGAAACTTATGGTTTGATATGGAATCCCATACTCTTTCTGCATCCATTTTGCTAGATAGGTCATGGATCCGCTGCACTGGACAAGGTTGAGGTCTGCTTCCGCTGCCCTTGAAATGGATTTCGCAGTTGAATCTCCGGTCATGGAGACTATTACCTCAATTCCCATCTGTTCGAAGAGAGGTTTTATTAGCCATACATCCCCTGCGACATTGAAATCACCGAGGATATTGATCTTTGGTTTTTTGACTTCCGTTTTTTCTATTTCTGAATCTTTAATCTCTGACTTTTTAAGCTCAGATCTCATTTCTGATTTCTTTTCCGCAGCTCCCTCTTCGGGTCTTTTGATAAGCTTTTTTAAGGCATCACAGGCAGCCTTGTATCCGTCGGATTTATTGCCTTTGAATCCTTCGGATTTTACTGGGATTACCGGGATATTGTGCTTCTTGCTTGCAGTCTTGCATACAGATTCCAGGTCATCTCCGATAATTCCAACTATACATGTGGAATATACGAAAATAACCGGGGGGCGGTAGAGCCCCACCAGCTCTTCAATAGCATTGGAGAGCTTTTTCTCCCCTCCGAAGACCACGTCGATCTCTTTCATATCCGTGCTGAAACTGCTGCGGTTCGTTTCAACCCCGCTGGACTTTGCGCCCCTGATATCCCAGGTATAACCTGCACAGCCTATAGGGCCGTGGACCAGGTGGACTGCGTCAGTTACGGGGTTCAAGACAACCCTTGCTCCAGAATAAACACATGCCCTCTGGCTTATTGCTCCCGCAAGGGAGTTATTATCACAGGCAAGGGGGATTACCTCTCCCTTCTCCTGTTTTCTGGTAATATATGGTTGCCTTTCTTCGAGAGTATCCACTATCCCGGTTTTCTCAATCATCTCTTTCACTCCCCTCTGCTTCTGTTTTCAGATTTGCAGCGGCGGTTTTTCCACTTTTTCCAATTTTTTAATTTATTAGTCTGCTATCATCTCTGAGATTTTTCAGATCAATATCTTTATATCAAGGCTCCTTACTGAATGGTTTCAAGCAGCCAGTCTGGTGCGTCTCTGTCTTTCCTGTCAAGCAGGGTGTTTCCTATGCGCTCCACCAGTCGTGCAGCTCCGGAGTATCCAATGATCGGGAAATAGTGCAGATTTGCCCGGTCCATAATGGGGAAACCTACCCTCACAAGGGGCACATCCTCTGCCCTTGAAATGAATTTCCCGTATGTGTTGCCGATTAGGAGGTCCACGGGCTTTCGCTTGATGATCTGGTGGAGCATGAAGAGGTCCCCTCCCGAAATAATATCGGCGTCCGGGTACTCGGAACCTGTGAGTCCTTCTACTTCTTTTTCAAATTCAGAGCTCTGAGTGCCGGTAAGCACTACACTCGGTTCCATGCCCATTTCCAGTACAAGGCTAGTAAGCCCTGAGATTATGTCCGGGTCCCCATAGATGGCAACCTTTTTCGCATGATAATGCGGATGGGCATCGGTCATCATATCTACGAGCCTGCCGCGTTCATCCTCAAGTTCTGGAGGAATTGCTACATTGGCAAGCTTTGCAGCGTTCATTATGAATCGATCTGTGTTCCTGATCCCTATCGGGGTAGGTCCTATTTTTGCAGGGACTTTGTATCGGCTTTCAAGGATCTTTGCTGCTGCGCCTCCTGCCATTCTGCAAAGGGCTATAGTCCCTACAGAGTTTGCTGAATCTTCAATGTCTCCTATTGGGGTTCCGCCTTTTGGATACATGCCAGGCTCTCCAGTAAGAGGAGCATCAAAGACATCAGTCGTGTCCGGGAAGACAATGTTCGGGATTCCCATGATTGAGAGTATGCGCTTCATTTCCCTGATGTCACCAGGCTCTACAAAACCTGGGATAAGGTTAAGTTTCCCGTTTGGCTTGCTCTTTTTGGCAAAGGTGGTCACGAAGGACTTTACCATATTGTCATAGCCCGTAATGTGGCTGCCCACATAACTTGGAGTGGAAGCCGCACAGATTTTGATTGATGGATCTATGAGTTCTTCAGCACTTACATCTTCCAAGATAACTCCTAAGTCGTCCCCTATGGTTTCGGCTACGCAGGTAGTGTGAATGGCAATTACTTCTGGTTTGTAGATTGAAGTCATGTTTACAAGTGCTTCCTTAAGGTTTGCAGCGCCTCCGAAGACTGCGGTTCCTTCAGAAAAACTGCTGGTAGTTGCCAGTGCAGCTTCCCTGTAGTGTCTGCTTAAGCACATACGCAGGTAGGAGAGGCACCCCTGGGACCCGTGACTGTGCGGCATGCAGTTGTGTACGCCAAGAGCTGCATAGACTGCTCCTATTGGCTGGCAGATTTTTGCAGGGTTGATGGTTGCTGCTTCTCTGGTTATTTCTTCGCATGGGGTATAGTCAAGCATTTTTATCACCTCTTAATTTTTTGCCTCTCAGTCCACTCCTGCAGCTTTCCATGGCGGGTTTATGAACCTCCAGGTGGGGCTGTGCAGAGCCATATCAACATCCTGTGCGAACTTCACGACTCCAGAAAAGCCGGTGTAGGGCCCACTGTAGTCGTAGGAGTGCATCTGCCTTGAGGGAATTCCGAGTTTCTGGACCCAGTACTTGTCCTTGATTCCGGAACAGAATAGATCAGGTTTGAGGGCTTTTACAAGGACTTCGGTCTCGTGGTGGTTCAGATCATCAACGACAATGGTCCCTTCTTTCATATGAGGGAACATCCCTTCATAGTCCATCAGCCCAATTTTCTTTTTCAACTCTTCTATCCTTTCCAGACTGACTGCGGGCTTAATACTTTCATCCCTTTCATAGTGAATATCCTCAAGGATCGAGCCAAGAGCATTTTCTTTGATCTGGGGTATGATCTGCCTGCCTTCGTAGTCGTCCCTGTGGGCAAACTGGTAGCCTGCAACAATCACTTTCATGCCAAGTTCCTCAAAGAGGGCTGAGTAGTGATCGCTCCTGGATCCTCCTACATAAATGAAGATGGTTTTTCCCTGGAGTTTCTTCCTGTACTTTTCAACCTCAGGCGCATATTTCGCTTTTTCTTCGGCAATGATTTCTTCAGTCTTCCGGGTAATTTCCGGGTCGTCAAAGAACTTCGCCATTTTACGGAGAGACTTTTCAGTACCTTTTGTGCCTATATAGTCAACTTTCAGCCAGGGAACCCCGTATTTTTCTTCCATCATCCGGTTAGTGTAGTTGATTGAACGGTGGCAGAGCAGAATGCTGAGTTTTGCCTGGTGGGCCTGCGCTATCTTGTGGAATGACCCATCTCCAGTGAAAACCGAAACAATTCTATAACCTATTTTTTCAAGAATCGGCTTTACCTGCCAGAAATCTCCTCCTATATTGTATTCTCCAAATACATTGATATCAAAGGGCGTTGGATCTTTGATCTCCTCGGTTCCGATAAGGTGTTCCATCAGAAGATTGCTTGCGATGTGGTGTCCTGCCGACTGACTGACTCCTTTATACCCTTCACATCTTGAAGGAACAACTTTGATTCCATACTCCTTTTCAGCTTGCCTGGAAACTGATTCAATATCATCACCTATCAGGCCCACAGGGCAGGTAGCAGAAATCGTAATTGCTTCGGGTTTGAAGATCTTTACAACCTCATCAATGGTTTTCTTGAGCTTCTTCTCACCACCAAAGACGATATCAGTTTCCTTCATGTCCGTGGACACACAGTAGTTGCTGAAGTTGTCTCCACCTTCTTCGGCTTTTGCAAGGTTCCGCCTGGTTCCCCAGGTAAAGTATGCACAGCCTATAGGGCCGTGGACGATGTGTACCATATCTTTTATAGGGCCGAAGACTACACCTTTCGAGCCCGCAAAGGCACATCCGCGGTTTGTAAGGATGCCTGGAATTACCTTGTCATTGGCTTCGATATGCTGTTCGGCAGAACAGTCCCTGACAACCAGGTGTTTTCTCCTGTTCCTTGCAGCTTTTTCCGGGAGCACCTTCAGCATATCATCGACAAGTTGCTGTTTGTCTTTGATTCCCGAGTCTATTTCCGCTCCCATTACACCATCTCCTTATTAACGGTCATTTCTCCGCTTTCTCCGGTACGGATGCGGTATGCTTCGCTGATGTTTGACACGAAAATCTTTCCGTCTCCTGGATGTCCGGTCTGGTTTACCTCGATAATTTTCTGGACTACCTCGTTTACGTTTTCTTCATCCACAACAATGGTGAACATGCGTTTTGGAATGAAACGAATACAGGTCTCTGCTTCATTTTCCGGATCTGGTAGTGGTGGGTTAAATTCAAAGCAGAGCCCTTTCTGTTTCCCGCGGCCCATGACCCTTCTTACAGTAAAGGAGGGAAAGCCGCATTCAAGGAGAACATCCCTGGTTTTCTGGACTTTGTTCATCCTGATTATTGCCGTAATCTCTTTCACGGAATTTTCCTCCGAAAATCCGGCTTAAAGTCCGGGCTTTCCAGTCCTTATGGTGTAGGCTTCTTCAACCGGGTTTACAAAGATCCTTCCGTCTCCGTATTTTCCGGTTCTGGCTGCTTCCATTATGGTCTGTACAACTCTGTCCTTGTGTTCGTCTTCAACAACCATCAGGAGCATGGTCTTCTGCAGTTCGTCATAGTGCACGTCTGCAATGTGAATTCCTTTCTGCTTCCCTCGCCCGAAGACTTCCATTTTTGTAAGGGAAATGCAGCCTTCTTTTTCGAGGCTCTCGACAACCTTTGACTCCATTCCCGGTCTTATGATTGCGCGTATCATTTGCATTGTTTTCAGCTCCTCTCTATTTCAGCAGTTATCACTTCAACAGTTACTCATATTTAGAGCTCAACAATTCCGAACTCCACCATCATGGCTTCTAACTCTTCCATTGGGAGCGGGGTCGGGACCACAAGTTTGGTGTTGTTCTGGATGTTGCTTGCAAGGGTCAGGTATTCTTTTGCCTGGTTGGATTCGGGATCAAAGTCAATTACAGTCTTTCTGTTGATCTCTGCCCTCTGGACGATGTTGTCCCTGGGCACGAAGTGAATTAACTGGCTTCCAAGTTTCTTTGCGAATGCTTCAAGAAGTTCGCGTTCTCCATCCACGTTCCTGCTGTTGCAGATGATGCCTCCGAGACGGGCTCCTCCTTTGGCGAATTTAGAGAGACCTTTGCAGATGTTGTTTGCTGCATAGATGGCCATCAGTTCTCCACTGGCCACGATGTAGATTTCCTTGGCTTTTCCTTCACGGATGGGCATGGCAAAGCCTCCACATACGACGTCACCAAGCACGTCGTAGAATACATAGTCAAGATCGTCAGTGTAAGCTCCAAGGTTTTCGAGCAGTCCTATGGAAGTGATGATGCCTCGGCCTGCACAGCCCACACCTGGTTCTGGCCCTCCGGATTCCACACATTTGATATTTCCAAAGCCTGGCTGTACAACAACATCAAGGTTGACTCCTTCGTCTCCTTCACTCCTCAGGGTGTCAAGAACGGTTTTCTGGTTCAGGCCTCCAAGCAACATTCTGGTAGAGTCTGCTTTCGGGTCGCACCCTACAAGAAGAATTTTGTTTCCCATAGTCGCGAGGGCTGCAGTAAGATTCTGCGTGGTAGTGGATTTTCCTATACCGCCCTTTCCATAGATCGCTATCTGTCTCATGTTTTGCCTTGCTCCTTGTTTGCTCCAATTTCTTTTACCGGAAACCGGTAACCGTTGTACTATCTTATAATATTTAATCTTTTCTACAAAATAGGAGACTTCCTTTCATTTTAGTTTCATTTCTGGTTTTCAGGAAAGGATTAATAAACGATTCTTAAGTAATTTGCAGAGCAAAATAAATCACAGGAAGACCTTTTAATGATTCCAGAAGCCTCTTATGACATCATAGTGGTGGGCGCAGGCCCTGCAGGTTCCACTGCCGCCCTGTATGCTGCAAGAAATGGAGCCTCTGTCCTTCTCCTTGACAAAAAAAGGGAAATCGGAAGCCCTATTCAGTGTGCGGGTTTTCTCCCGGATGCTTCGGAGGTTAAGGCTCTACTTCCTGAGGCTGACCTGCCAGTGGCGCTGAAAAACTATCCTGACTCCTGTGTGCTGCAGCCGATTAAGACCCAGCGCATCATTTCTCCAAACTGCAGTGCAAAAGAGTTTGCTGTAAAAGGGGCTGTGCTTGACCGGCGCAGGTATGACCAGTTCCTTGCCGGACAGGCGGCAGAGGCAGGGGCTGAACTCATGGTAAAGACCCGCGTTACAAAAGTGGAGGGCACAACTGTTGAGGCTTCAGGACTTTTCGGAAAACACACAATCAGGGCAAAAGCAATTATCGGAGCTGACGGACCAAATTCCCTGGTTGCAAAATCAAAGGGCCTTGCTATGAAACCTGAAGAAAAGGAGACTTCTGTTGCCATTGAATACCAGGTCAGGAACGTTGACATTGACCCTGATGCTCTCGAGATGTATTTCGGAAAAGATTATGTTCCCGGCGGCTATGCGTGGATTTTTCCCGAGGGTAAGGACAGAGCAAATGTAGGAATCGGGATCCGAAGCGGGATGGCTGAAAAAGGAGTTTCTGCAAAAGAATACCTGCACCGTTTTATAAGGGAACATCCCATGGCAGGTCCAAAGCTGAAAAATGCCGTTATAATGAATGTCATTGCAGGCATCATTCCTGTAAATGGAGCTCCTGCAAACACTGCAACCTCAGATTCTCTTATTGTAGGGGATGCAGCCGGTCATATCATTGCAACAAACGGGGGAGGTATTCCTCCTGCCATGATAGCTGGAAAAATTGCAGGGGAAACTGCAGCCGAATTTGCAGCCGGAAAATGCAGGCTTGAAGAATATGATCGGCGCTGGAGAGCTCAGTTCGGGCAGGCTCTTGAGACCTCGGTGCAGGCAAGGCAGATAATGGACGGTATTATGAAATCTGATACTCTCATGAACGCAGCTTTCAAGTTCATCTCCCCTGAGCAGATGAAAGTTATGCAGTGCGGAAAACTTCCCGGACCTGTAAAGCTCGGGCTCCAGGCTCTGAGCCGCGGGAAAAAATAAATCTGCAATTCTGGCAGTCAGGCAAAACTCCTGCTGAAATCCTTTCTCGGGCCTTTTTTATACTTATTACGATTTTTCTTTATTCGCCCTCAGCCGGATTTTCTGCTGCCCTGAGCTTTCTTAATTCGGTTTCAGCGTCTTCTTTATTGTATTTTGCTTCAGGATAGTTCGGCCTTATCTCAAGCGCTTTGTCAAAAGAGGCAATGGCTTCTTCATACCGTTTCAGGACCACAAATTCAAGCCCTCTGAGGTTCCAGGCTCCTGCAAAGTCGGGTTTTAACGCCAGAACCTTATCGAAATAATCTATTTTCTTTTCCGGATCAGTTTCTGCTGCTGCAAGTCCGTACCATTCCTCTACGGTCTTTCCCTCTATTTTCTTTTTGAACAGTTTGTCCAGAAACGCCAGTGATATCACTTCCCATTGAATATACGCGGGGTCGATTAAAATAGATAGTGATGCCTGCTTTTCTCCCCGATAGAAAAGAAAGACTCTTTCAAGAATGCAGGATGTAGAAAATGAATCAAAAGTAGTCAAGAGAAAAATAGAATTCGGAAAGAAAACGAAAAAGTGTAAAGAAAGTTTACCTGCTTATATTGAGCAGGGAACTTTCATTATACACACTTTCAAAGTCCGAGCTTATTACCAGTTTGGTAATGTTGCCCATAGTGGTTACGTTGTAGGTTACTCCACGTTCGCTCGAGTTTGCCTGGTAAGCTGTGATCTTTTTATTCACTTCAGGCTCAGGGTTAAGGAATATGGAGGTCTGTACGTAACTTCCATCATCCAGTTTTTTGAGATCTCTGTAGTATTGTTCGGCAGGAATATCTGAGGTATTTGTCTTTTTGACAACTTCCTGGTAGATACTTCCGTTAAGGTCTGCCTGGCTCAAAATCCCATTGAATTCAGTAGTCGATGTTTCATTTCCTTCAAGGACATTTATTACTCCTGCTACAGTATCAATAGGTCCTATTATAGCTGGGCTCCCAACAACGTTCCAGATGTTGTAAGTACCGTTTGTCCGGTCGAGGATCTGATATCCATTATAAGGCATTACTTTTGTATCCTTTGGCACGTCTATCTTCTGCTCAGGAATCAGATGCAGCTCAAAGCCGCTCTCATTACCATAATTTGCACCATATCTCTTTGTGACATCTGCACCATAAGAGAAAGAAATATTCATAGTCTGCCTGTTTCCAAAAACGGATTCAAGGGGGGTTCCTTCGGTTTTTTGAAGGTCTACATATACTGCATTTGTCACTCCTTCAGGAGACATTTCCAATCCGTCGGCAATGGAGTTAAATTCATGGTTAACATGTTTGCCCTGAACCTGAGAGAAAGGAACTGTAACAAAATCTCCATTGGTTTCCGAAGTTGAGAGATTGTCATCACTATTATCTGTTTTTGAACTGGCCGAGAAATATATCATAAAGGCAGAAAGAAACATTGTTACGGCCAGGAAGATCGCCAGATACTTCTGGTTCTTTGTTGCTGGAGTCTTTCGTTGTTTCATAAATGAAACCTCATAACATAAGGTAAATTATTCTGAATGTAAAAAACACACATGATATCTAAATGTATTGTCTTCTCATTGTATTATTTGTATATTATAAAAATAGTTTCGTGTTCTCTCTTAAAAAAGTATTGAGACAACTGAAGTTTTTCTGAGATAACAGGGGTTTTATCTCTAAACTTCAGTTTTTAGATATTCTATCCGACTTTTTCATCCAAGGGTCAGGATCTTGAGCATGTTTGTACCTCCGGGTTTTCCGGAAGCAGGTCCCTGCGTAAGAACCACGATATCTCCACTCTTCGCAAATCCAAGTTCTTTTGTTTTTTCTGTTGTCTCCTTTTCCCAGCTTTCTATAGACTCTTTTACAACAACAGGATAGACTCCATAAGACAGTGAAAGGAAATTACAGGTCTTCGGGACGCGGCTGAAAGCCAGAATCCAGGGATCAGGGTTAAAACGAGAGATCCTGCGTGGAGTTGCCCCGCTTCTTGTCGGGGTCAGCACGGCTGCAACCGGCAGTTTCTGCAGGGCTTCATAAACCTGAAGGGTGATTACTTCGTCAACTGACATCTCTCTCGCAGTTATGGCTTTGATCATTGTATCAAGCCCCCATTTAGTCCGAGAACGCCAGTTTTCCGTGGTCTTTGCAATCTTTGCCATCATCTCAACGGCTTCCACAGGATAGTTGCCGACTGCGGTTTCTTCCGAGAGCATGATAGCATCCGTACCGTCAAGAATTGCGTTTGCAACATCTGTGGCTTCGGCTCTGGTGGGTCTTACATTATCAGTCATGGAAGCCAGCATATGGGTTGCAGTAATCACAGGGATTCCGAGAAGCTTTGACCTCTGGATCAGCTCTTTCTGGACCGAAGGTACTTCCTGGATGGGAATCTCAACTCCCAGGTCTCCTCTTGCGACCATGAGGGCATCGGTTTCTTCGAGAATTTCTTCAATATTCTCTACAGCCTGCCTTCGTTCGATTTTTGAAACCACATATACCTGCTTTCCCCTGTCTGCAGCAAAGTTCCTGACCTTTCGGATATCTTCGGCGTTTTCTATAAAAGAGATGCTGAAAATCTCAATTCCTTCATCAAGGGCAAACTCAAGGATTTTGAAGTCTTTTTCAGTTACGGGGTCAAGGAAAATTTTTGCTCCTGGCAGGTTTAACCCCTTATGGGAATAGAGCTGCCCTCCAATAAGGACTTCACATAGGACATCTTTTCCCGAAACCTCTTTGCAGCGGAGCTGTATGAACCCATCGCTGAGGTATATCAGGCTTCCGGGAGATACGCTTTCAGGGAGCTGTTTGTAACTTACAGGAATCCGCTTTTCATTTCCCGGAGAGTCATCAATTGTAAGGGTTATCAGGTTCCCTTTATGGAGCATAACAGGCTCTTTTTCAAGCTTGCCTATGCGGATTTTCGGGCCTGGCAGGTCGGCAAGGATTGCAATTGTCCTGCCCAGTTCGTCTGCGACCTTGCGGACTCTTCGGATAACTTCAGCATGGCTCTTGAAGTCTCCGTGGGAGAAGTTAATCCTTGCCACGTTCATACCCGCAAGCATGAGCTGCCTGAGCTTCTCTTCAGAGGAGGATGCAGGCCCTATTGTGCAGACGATCTTTGTTTTATGGTCCGGAATTTCCATATTACAGGCCTCAATATATTTGGGTTCAATCCTTTTTAAATAAATTTCTGATTTCTTTTATGTTTTTTCAGAGAATTCCTGTCAACTTTTTCGTTAGCTCTTTTTATTTTCCTTTGTAAATCTTCATGGCTTCTTCAACACTTGCGTCTTCAACAGTAATGGCGTAAACTGCATTGCACATGCGGACAGCTTCATCCAGAGGTTTCTGGTGGATATTTCTTCCGGTTGCATTACCCTGGGCTCCGGAGATGTGGATCTGGTCATGGAGCTTTTTGAGGAAGGCTTCGGCTTCGTCGCTTGTACCTCCAGCGCAAACGACTCTGGTACGCCCGGCTGCTTTGACGGCTTCCTTGAAGATCTCGGCAGATTTTGCTCCTTCTTTTTTGGGGTAGTTGACCTTTACAAAGTCCGATCCAAGGCAGGCTCCAACGCCTGTTGCTCCTGCAATCAGGTGCGGGTCCTTTTCATCTTTTACGGCAGCTCCTCGGGGATAGATCCAGAGTACGGATACCATTCCGTGCTGGTGTGCATCATAAACTACCTGGGCAGCCTGGACAAGCATCTCGGCTTCAAATTCACTGCCAAGATAAATCGTATATCCAACGCCAAGGATGTTGAGCCCGCTGTTCTCCTTAAACTCGGCTACCTGGTCAACATCATACCAGAGGTTGCTGAATGGGTCTGCCTGTGCGGTTTCAACCAGGTGTGTCTTGGAGTTTACCTTCACAAGATAAGGAATATCTCTGTAGTCCATGCCGTAGCGGGCAATAAGGCCGAGCTGGGTTGCAAAAACTCCTATTTTTGCCTGAGATGCAATTCTAAAAAGGTGTTCAGGGTCTGCGTCGTCTTCAGGGACTCCTTCTCCAAAAAAGTCATCGTTCAGGTGTTCTACTTTCTGGTCCCCGGCAAAAAGCATCAGCCTGCCGCTGCCCTTTGTGATTTCCATGTAGTTTTTTACATATGTTTCACGCATTGCTTTCGGGACGTCTAAAGGTACGATTACGTCTTCTTTATTAATTGAAGCCATGTGTATAAACCTCAGTCTGATTGAATAGCGGTCAATAGAATGGTAAACAGTAGTACCAGAATAGTTCAGTTAGAAGGTAGGTAGTAATATTAGAAGTAATTTATTTACTTTATTCTTCTCTACTATATTTAATAATTCTCTCAGTTGAGCTGCTGGCGTATAATTTCAGGAGTTCTCCCCATGTTCAAAACTTCCTGATATCTTTCAGCCCACACTGCTGGTAAAAAGCTATTTAATTTTGAATTTATTAAGTGTTTCGGAAATTTAAAGTCCGGCCAGGTGTAAAAGCCAAATAGTCAAAAAAATTGAAGCTAAAAACAGTAAGCAATTAACTGAACATAGACTAAAAACAGTAAGCAGTTAACTGAACAAAGACTTAAAATTTAGATGAATGAATAGCAAAAAAGTAATTGATTTACGCCGCTTGCAGGGCTCGAACCTACGACATTCTGGTTAACAGCCAGACACTCTACCAACTGAGTTAAAGCGGCTTTAAGATTAATGATGTTCGGCTTCGGTTTTTTGCCTTTGAACCTCTCTTAAAAGAGATTCTTAGGATATAAATTTTATGGATATGATTATGGGCCTGACCGGATTTGAACCGGTGACCGCTCGGTTATGAGCCGAGCGCTCTAACCTGACTGAGCTACGGGCCCCCTTTGTTCCAATAATGTTCAGTAGTTTTTATTACGGCTTTAATAATAAACTTTTTGCAAGTGTTTTTTATCTTACTTAAAAAAACGCTGTAATATATGCAAAAGTTTTACGCCGCTTGCAGGGCTCGAACCTACGACATTCTGGTTAACAGCCAGACACTCTACCAACTGAGTTAAAGCGGCTTATATGACCGGGTTTATTAGTTATTGCTTACCCTGTCGCGAACATTCCTAAAGCGATAATTGTATTTATATATTTCGCTTGAAACTCTTTTCATTGACTGCCTTATAAGATTTAACAAAGAGTCGAGATTTAATAAAGAACCTGATGTTATAAAGTTTCATTATGTCCGTGACAGCAATTTTTTAATTCAACTTTTCAGACGCCTGTTTGATGATACATTATTTGATAAAGATCAGCTTTATTATTCAACTAATATTTTCATTTAATTCACTTCATATTTGATATTCATTCAACTAATCTCTTCAATCCAGTACCTGCACTCATTTTTTTATTTGTATCATCTATTTTTTTATAGTATTTACCATTTCTGGCATCCTTTTTCCTATTAATAGTATATAAATCCAGTCAGTTCTGAAATAAGCTTTATATCCTTTCAGGAGCAATATATTTGATACTTGTTGTAGCATTGATGCAGTAAGATCGGACTGGTCTTATTTTTAAGCAATATATCCTATTAGCTTAAAATGCTTTTATAGAGGCTTTGTCCGGGGAAATTTAATAAGAATAATAGGTCTGAAATGCTTTTAAATGTTAATTTAAGGGGTTAAGGGTAATCTGCGGTCTCTGTACTGCGAGGCATTCTTTATCAGGGCTTTTAAAGCCATTTAAAGAGATTTCTCGGGTCTACAGGGCTTTTGACTGCTTAAACTCTATAACTTTAAAAGTGGAAACTCAAGGGGGATTATTCACGAAACATCTAAAAATATGTCCAAAATGCCATGCCAAATTAAAAATGAGTACAGACGGCAAGACTCAGTACTGTAGTATTTGCAGGTACTGGACAAAAATAGGTACTGCGAGACTCGATTCAATCATGATTTACGAATGAGGCGTCACAATGGAAAACATCAGTATTCCCAAGTTTTGCAGTGAATGTGGGACTCTGCTAAAACGCCAGGTAATGGGTTCAAATGTCTTCTACTACTGCCGGAGCTGTGGACGCCTTAGTTCAGAAGCATGTTTCTCAGGGGGAAGTGAAGTGATCCAGGTCCAGAAAACACTATCTTCCCACAGAGTGTCTTCCACTGCCAGCCTTAAACTTCCTGAAGATGCCCAGAAAGCCACAGCAGGAACTTAACCTGAAAAAAGGAGTTTAAACTCAAAGAACTTTCAAAATGAAGTTGCTTTTTTTAAAAGGGCCTGAAATGGCTCTTAATTTTCTGTTTTAAATTTCTCTTAATTTTTTCTTTTTCTACATATTGCTTTCTATCTATTATTCAAAAAGGAGGATTTAAAATGAAAAAAGAAAGGAGAAAATCAATTAATTCTTAAATAAATATAAGTATCTGCAATATTTTTTTAAGAGCATCTTTTTTCTTCAGTGGCCTGCTTTGAGCAGTTTGCAGACATTTTCCACTTCTGTTCTGAACTGTTCCTGGGTAATTCCGAAAAGGCCTGCCAGATACATGGCTCCTCCAGCACCTGCGCCTTCTTTTATGGTACCGGTCTCATACCTGTGAAGCCCTTTAAGGCTGGACTTGCCAAAACCGGGATCTGCAACATAAACTACAGGCACTCCAAGAGTTCTTGTCAGCTCTATGAAATTTGCAGATTTATCTTCCACTACATAGCGGGTAGTTGCGATTGCCAGTTTCTCAGTATCAAAACCCATGTGTTTTATAAGGGCATAAACTGCTGCCATCTGAGTTCCGCCGGCAAGGACAACACTGGTTTCAGTACCCTGAAATCCTGCAACAAGCCCCAGGACTGCAGGCATCATGGGGTCTCCCATGCAGGCAATAGCTTTCATAGGATCGTCTTTCAGGCATCCGTATGTCAGGCCTGAGGCTTTCATCCCCTCTTCAACGACCTGTTTTTTAAGCTCAAGAGGATTCTCGTCCGCGCTGCTGCTGACATTTCCGTCATATCCGAGAGCTGTTAAGACTCCCATTGCAGTCGTTGTGCCTCCGGGAATGCTTTCTCCGATAATCACATGGTCTGCCTGATTTCTGAGCCTTATAGCAAGGAGTTTTGCCCTTTCATAAATTCCCTGCACGTCACTTACTGCAATTGGCTTCCTTATGTCTTCTCCGGGCTTTGCTTTCAGGTCAATGTACGGGACATCCGGAGTCACTATTAAACCGGAGTTTATGAAATGGTAGGGTGCATCTGTAAGCTTCAGCGCAGAACGGGTCATAATTGCCGGGGTGGGGGTGTCGTAAGGAGGAGTCATGGGAAGCACCGGTACGCTGATAATGTTTCCTGTTTCCATAAGTTCCGCATCCCCCGCAGGTGTATAATCTGTAAGTTCAGCTGTTTTTCCTGCTGCTGAGAGTTTTGGAATATGTGCTGTCTTTGTGCTGGAAAGTACGCACAAAAACATCGGTTTTTTAGGTTTTTCTCTTACTTCCGGTTCTATCCAGGCCATTCATATCTCCTCTATGAAATTAACGCAGATAATTCTTTTAGAAATTCTCAACTATTTTTCCGGGATTTATACAGAGACTCAGGTTCCATATACAATATTGAGATGTACTGGTGTAAATCTCCCCGGAGTTCAGTGAAGAATTCTTCGGCTTAGTATTTAATATTTATCAACGGTCAATTATAATTTAATCTTACTCAAATTAACTTTACTTTATTTTACCCAATTTCCACGATCAGTTAGTAAGTCTAAATAATCTGGATTATAAAGATCAATTGAGTAAAGGCATAGGGACTTTCTGTATATAAATGTAGCAGTGAAGCTAAGATTCAGATCCAGGTGAACGCTTGATTCAATTTTTTATCGCCTGCATACTCAAAGGTTCAGGAGGATGGAAGCTGGGAAAATGAACATAAAAAAAGATATAAAACACCCTCTAAGGGTGTTTTCTGAATTCTGGGGCGCAGATGTCCCGGTGTTGTCCTGAACATTAAAAGAACTTTTCCCGGGATCAGTAAGTTCTTGCAACGTAAACGCGGGTTTCGGTTTCTGCTCCGCAGGCAGGGCATTTTTCTTTTCCCTTACCTCTTGGCGTAAGGGGGATACCCAGGATGCCTGCTCCTATCCGGTCTTCCATTGCAAGTCCGCATTCTCTCTTGCCGCACCAGGGAATTGTTGCAACTCCTTTCTGGATCTTTTCCTTCACCTCATCAAGTTCGGTGCAGTCAAAGATGCGGTTTTCGAGTTCAGACTCAGCTTTTTCGTAAAGGCTTTTCTGGATTGCCTCAAACTTCAGGCGAACTCCGGTTTCGATTTCGGGAAGAGGAATCTGGTCCTTTTCTCCTGTATCTCTCCTTACAGCAACCGCAACATTATTTTGCAGGTCGCGGGGTCCTATTTCTAGCCTCAGAGGAACTCCTTTCATCTCCCATTTGTAGTACTTCGCTCCAGGGCGCAGGTCACTTGCATCTATCTCTACTCTGATTCCTACTTTCCTCAGGCGGTCCTGGACATCTTTACAGGCTGCAAGAACTTCTTCCGCTCCTTTTTTGAAGATAATCGGGATAATGACTGCCTGGACAGGTGCAATTTCGGGAGGAAGGACAAGCCCTTTGTCATCTCCATGGATGGAAATTGTAGCTGCAATAGACCTCTCAGAAATTCCATAACAGGTCTGGTAGGCATAGCGCTGTTCGCCGTCAGGAGCTTCGTATTTTATATCAAAGGTCTTTGCAAAGTTGTTGCCAAGGTGATGGACAGTTCCTATCTGAAGGGTCTTTCCGTCAGGCATCACGGCATCAAGAGCATCAGTATAGTCGGCTCCAGGGAACTTGTCCCAGTCAGGTCTCCTTGAACGCAGCACAGGAACTCCCAGCCTGCGGTATATCTCGGTATAAAGCCCGATAGCTTCCTTTACCTGGGCTTCGGCGTCTTCCCATGTGGCATGCACGGTATGGGCTTCTTTGAAGGAGGTAATCTCCCTGAGCCTTATAAGAGGTCTTGTGTGCTTTGTCTCATAACGGAATGTGTTAACTATCTGATAGAGTTTGACAGGGAAATCTGCGTGAGACCTGACCCAGAGTTTGTACATTGGATAGATAGCAGTCTCACTTGTTGGGCGGAGGGCGAGAGGGATGTCAAGAGGGTCTTTTCCTCCATGAGTGACCCAGTAAACTTCATTCTCAAAACCTTTAATGTGCTCGGCTTCTTTCATGAACTCGTTTTCAGGGATGAGCAGGGGGAAAAGAGTTTCCTGGTGCCCGCTGTTATCAAGAATTTCCCTTATGATACTGTAGGTATTCCTCCTGATGGCAAAACCGAAGGGATACCAGACGTACAGTCCCTTTACAGGATAGCGGACGTCCATTATTTCTGCCATCCACAGGAGTTCGTTATACCAGTCACTGAATGCCTCTTTTGGAGGGAGTGCTGCTTCTTTTTCGCTTTCTGCCATACCTTCACCGTATTATTGTAATTCCAGTTAAATTCTTATGATAATTTAGATTGAAAATTCTTCCATGCACTTTCATTTGTTTGTGCCTGTTATTCATAGAATTTCATGTTCGTTTATAGTATGAAGTGCTTCAATCCAGTACAGCCCTTGACGTGCTTGCATGTATGAGATAAAAGTAAATAACTATAATGGGGGTTTTACCCCCTGCATCCTGGTCGGGCTGTTAAAAAATCGGAAAAAAAAGATTAATCTCCTCCGAGGGGCTTGACATTGTCCGAAATATCATGCGCAAGTTCGGACTTGTCAACATCAAAAACTATCATGCCGGTGTTAAGCTTCTCAGCTTCTTCTTTTGAGAGTTTGGTAGCGACAACTTTTTTAGATATTATGGCGCTGTTCCCGAGGGGGTCTTCGATGATGACTGTTATTTTCCTCTTGCCTTCGATTACTTCATCGAGCATGCACAGGAGTTCCTGGCTGCGGGCAAATTTCTCTTCGTTTCCCTGTACCCATTTACTCGCGGTCATGAGGACATTCTGAACCCTCTGCAGCACACCTTCAATATTCGTTATATACGAATCCGAAACCGTGCCGGGTTCAATAACAATTCCCATCTCCGGAATGCGGATTGTTCCGGAGGTTGAACGGATGACTCTTGCATCAAGGTCTTCCGGGGTCTCAACTGACAGCTCATAGCGCATGGGCTCTTTGCTGGAGAGGATCATAGTATCTGCAAAACGGAAACTGCATGGACATTTTGCAGTTATGTACATGATCTCCCCGAAATAGGGAATATTATCTCTCTGCCATGTCATTATGAGTTCTTTCTGACATAGGGGGCAGGAGATCCTGGTCTCAAAACTTTCATCCTTAAAATATTTGTGGCTCAATATTTTCCACCAGTAATCTTTGATCTGTCGATTTTAATGCCTGTAGGGGTTACAATTACAGTGTTTCCTTTGACACCTGCAATATCTCCATGGACATCGACAACAACGTCTTTGAGCTCCTTTAAAACCCTGTCCCTTAGAAGGTCATCGCCCCTGATGTTCGAGATATCAACCATGAGGACATTCCCATTATAGATCTCCTGTTTGAGTGCAGCTACCTGGTTAATACTTGATATTTCTGCAATTTTTACGTAAGTCTCTGCAGGTTCGTCCTCCAGAACCTCTTCATATTTGCTGAGGTCAATTTCAGTGTAGTCTTCGGCACTGGTTGTACTTTTTACATTGCCGCCAAGGATTTTGTCTATAAGTTTTGCCATCTATGCACGCCTTTTGTATTTTTTTAAATTTAGATAGTATTGTCCTATATTGGGATCTATATTAATTAATTTTGCTATTATAAAGCTACACCGGTTCCCGACCTTTATTCGCAAATTTTTTTGTTTGCTGAAGGAGGACTTTTCCTGGCAAAATTCTATTTTCCGGCACTCTCAGAACTCAAAATTCCAGAGTTTGTCTCCTACGTGGCTTATTGACTTTATGGCTTTTCCCGTATTCGAATCTACCATCTGTTGCCCTTCCATAAGGGCCTTTCCTATGGCAAGAGGTTTTCTGTGAGTCTCTTCCACTATAATTACAAAATCCCCTTCTTTTATTTCGGGATCTGCCTCCACGATCCCAGGAGCCATAATATCCGCTCCGTTTGAGACAAAACGAATTGCCCCTTTATCCACAACAACAAGGCGTTTCTGCAGCCCCATTTCAAGAGCTCCGCGCACTGTAGGAAAAAGATGCCCCTCTATTTCAAACAGAAGAGGTTTGCCTTCAACAAGGATCAGGGAATATTCATCCAGGGTAACCTTTTCGAGAGTTTTGTTTTCCAGGCCTGCCATCTCTTCACCGAAGGCTGACTCAAGATCTTTTAGCATTTTGTTCTTTGCATTTTTCCTCAGCTGAACTCTTGACTTTACTTTCAATCAATCACCCGATTTCAAAAGGTTGAGCTTAGTCATAGGATAGGGCTCTGAGCCTTTTAAAGTTTATGTGGAGCCTCAGATATTAATCTCTCCGGCTCGTTTGATTCCTCTCACTCTAATTTTAAACCAAGTGCTGTGAGAAGCACCAGAGCACTTCCAAAAAACACGGTTTCATAGCCTAAAGGCTCTATAAACAAACTTCCAAAAACAGGGATCAGCCCGAGGCCTGCATAAATTCCGGTGTTAAGGAGCCCCATTGCAATTCCACTTGAGCTTATTCTGGAGACTGCAGCAATGAGCCCTACAACTGCTACCCCTCCTCCTGCACCGATAAGGAAAAATGCCAGCAAAGGTGCTTTTAGAGAGAATAGAATTCCTGCCGCTGCAAGAATTATTCCTGCTCTCACTATATTTTTATTCTTTGCTCTGGTTCTTCCTGCTGCAAGGGAACTTAACATTGCAGCCACGTACGAGGCTGAAATTGCAAGCCCCAGTTCAGGTTTTGTCAGGAAATCGGCACTGTAGTCCGCATAATTTGAAGTCAGCAGTCCTGTGGCTCCGTAAAGGAGAACTGAAATCCCCCAGAGTTTCCAGAAACCGTTTTCAAAAAAGGTTTCTCCGGTTTTTTTCAGATATCTTTCGGGTTTGAAGGTCATCGGGGCTTCAGGCTTCTTTCCTGAGCCCTCTCTCTCTGATGTCCCGGATTTTTTATTTTTTCTGCCAGAGTGATCCCAGGTCCGGGATTCCCATAAAAGGAGGGCGAAAGAAAAACCCGCCATAAGGACAAAGATGTCTATTGCAGTCTTGATCCCCATTTCTGCAAGCATTCCTGAGAGAAAAACCCCTGAAGCCAGTCCTGCATTTAGCAGGAAGTTGAATTCTCCCATACTTCTCTGGCTGTTTTCCCATTCGGCAAGCATGGAATAAGCAGCTGGAAAAAAAGCCCCGCATCCCAGGCCTTCTACAAAGCGTGAAATGCCAAGAACCCACAGGTTGTCAGAATACGAAATAAAAAGCCCGGAAACAAAGGTAAGTGTGATTCCCAGTCCCACCACTTTTTGATTTCCTATCCTGTCTGAAAGGATTCCGAATGGGAGGAGGGTTAGCAGGGCTCCTATAAAATATCCGGAATAGAGTAGACTTGAGACTGCGGGGCTAGCATTTCCCTCTCCTGCAAGTTCGGGAAGGACAGGAATTACTGAGTTGGAAAGTCCCTGGATTGCAAAGACTGAAAAGCAAAGAAGGAGTTTTTTAGAGTTCATGGTTTCGAATTCATATTTTTTCTGTTCTGCTTATCTGATCGTTAATTGATTTTTTTATTTAATTTCCGCAGCCGTCCAATAAGAAAACACCGGTCGGATAAGGTGGTTATGGGAAGTATTATCATAAAATATGAACCCTCATAAAATATGAACCTCGTTTTTTCAGTCTTTCAACAGGAGCGTCCCTGCGAGAATAAAACCGTTTGCGAGAAATAACTTCTCTAAGCTCAGGACCTCTGCAAGTAGCCCTGCAGCAATCGGAAGTAAGGAGAGCCCTGCATATATAGTTGTGTTAAAAAGTCCCATGGAGAGCCCTCTATCCGCGTCCATTCCTGCGACAGCCAGGGCAAAACCTACCATTGCTATTCCTGATCCGCCTCCCAGGCTTGAAAAGCCAAGGAAGGGATATTTGACCGCAAAAAAAGCCCCAAGGACAGAAAATCCCAGTCCTATACGTATTACGGTTTTTTCATTTACGCTAAAATGTCCTATTAGAAGAGAAGTGATCATAGCACAGACGTAAAGGCTTGCAATTGCACTTCCAAGCTGAACTTTTGATAATATTCCAAGGCTGTAGTCAGGATAGTAAGCTATGAGAACCCCGACTGCCCCGTTGAGCAGGAAAGAACTCAGCCATATCTCTAAATTGCGGCGGGAAATAAGTCCTGCTACTTCCCTGAAAGAATGTTTAAAATGGGTCTTTAAAGAATCCGGGCCGAGGTCATTATTTTCTCCTTTTTTCGGGTTGATGAGTTCTCTGAGCCTGTACAGGAGAGGGATTCCTGAAAGCAGAGCTGTAAAAGTGAATATGAGAACGGCACCTTTCAGAAAAATGTCTGCTAATATCCCTGAGAATAAAGCTCCTGCACCGAGTGCGGCATTGGTAAAAAAGGTGAATTCTCCAAGGCATCGTCCGGGGTCTTTGCATCTTGAGAGTGTGGAATATGCCGCAGGAAAAAAAGCTCCACAGGCAGCACCTTCAATAAACCTGGATATAATTAGAATCCACAGGTTTCCTGAGAAAAAAATGATCAGTCCTGAGATGACCGTAAAGGTAACGCCAAGCCCTATGAGCCTGAGGTTTCCTAACCTGTCAGAGAGGATCCCGAAGGGAAGCATTGTTGCAAGGGCTCCAAGAAAATACCCTGAGAAGAGCAGGCTTGATGCAAATTCCCCATATGTACTGTGATAATGGGCTGCCAGTTCGGGAAGGATAGGAATTACGGCATTGGAAAGCCCCATGATTGCAAAAACTGCAACATAAATCAAACGCCTTTCGGGGTGCATAGAACTAAAAACCAGCAACTTCGTATAAGTTTCTTGTCGTAGATCTTCTTCCAGAGCCCATTATTATCTTTTTTGAAGGATGTGGGTTTTCTTCAGACATTTTTAATATCTTTATATAAAACGTAAACTTGTAAATAATGTTCCTGCATCATATTTCTTCTATTATATTAGACTGGTATGAAATGCATAGCTATTTATATAATTAATTTGAATAGGGGTAATGTGAGTAATGTGAGCGGGAAACTTTTTTCACATACCATACCCCCCACTCCCCATATGACCCCCCACTCCCCAACCCGCTCACACTACTTCTAATTATCCTTAATTTTTTCTTTTTCTTTCAGACTTGCAGTGTTTTTTGCTTCTGCGGGTCTTTTTGCAGAGTCAACCGAATTTTTCAGTCTCTACTTACTGGGCAGTCATTTTTCCGTCTGCTGTAGAAGAATGTAACAGGATTATTTATCTGGTAATTTCATCTTCATTAATTGATTTAATTCAGTCAATATATATTTCCTCTAAACTCCTGGTATTTTTCCATCTCCAGTTTTTTCTACTTAATAGTATGAAATTTCTTATTTATTATCTTTTCTATTTTTATATATCTGTCATATTTTCCTTAAAAGTTTAAAAACTCTTATATTTTTATTTAAATTCATTATTAGTCTTCTTTATCTCATTAACTTCATAATAAATTATCTTCCATATTACGTGGTTCTTTGAAGTTTTTTGATATCGACAGAATAGAGTGCAGTGGTGGCATGCTGTCAGTATAAACCGAATAGTTTTACAGAAAAGCTATAACTAAGTTCATATCAAAGAATTCTGAGTTTACTTCTGCAAAGCCGGCTGCATCGTCTCCCTTCTTATCTTCAGTTATTCCTGCATATACGGCATCATTTTTCCATGCAGAGCTTCTGGTAGTTTACAGGCTCAGTTCCCGGATCTTCTGTAACGATTCCTCTTCCAGCTATGAAATTCTGATAAAATGGCTCAGGAACCTGATTCAGGTCACTGGACTTTATGCTTATATTCAGAAATTTAGATTCTCTTAAAAATGACATCCTGTAGTAGAATATTGGTTTTTTTCGAAAAACAATTTCGTTATGTAAATTCAATATTCCAACCCAGAATGCAAAAATAACCAGAAAATGGGTCGGCTTAATAAGTTGTTTCTGCCACTCCAGTTTCTGTCTGAACTTTTTTTGATTTATAGATAGTCAGACAGTTTCTGGAAGGCCTAAAACATGAAACAGTCTCACAACATCTGCTGTTGTAAGGCTGATTTCATGTTCCTGTTACTCGGTAGCTTATATCTTCTTTAATCTTTTGTCGGGATTCTCATTCCATAGAATGAACGATATACAAAGAATAAAGCAACCAGAAGGAATAACACACCTACATACGGAGCCACATTTCTGAATGCTTCAGATATGGCGATTTCCATGGCAAGCAAACCAAACAGCGTGGTGAACTTAATTATGGGGTTAAGTGCAACGGATGAGGTGTCTTTGAATGGGTCTCCTACTGTGTCACCAACAACTGTTGCTTCATGCAGGGGCGTGCCTTTTTCCTGAAGGTCTACTTCAACTACTTTTTTGGCATTATCCCAGCACCCGCCTGCATTAGCCATGAATACAGCCTGGAACAACCCGAACACTGCTATGGAGATCAGGTAAGAGACAAACAGTGATACGGAATCATTTCCGCTCAGAGGGGCTGCAAGGCATGAGAATGCCAGGGTGAAGGAGAAGATGGCAATGAATATATTGAACATGCCCTGCTGAGCATACTGAGTACAGATCTTTACCACTTCTTTTGATTTTTCCGTAGCTGCTTTCTGGCTGGCGTTCTCATCCAGCTGGATGTTCTTTTTAATGTATTCAACTGCGCGGTATGCACCCGTGGTTACAGCCTGGGTCGATGCTCCGGTAAACCAGTAGATTACAGCACCGCCTGCCAAAAATCCGAAGATTGTGTAGGGGTTGAGCAGAGTCAGGATCTGTTCCGGTTCCACTCCCAGAACATTCTTAATAACCAGAATCAGCGAGAAGATCATGGTTGTGGCGCCGACAACTGCTGTTCCTATTAAGACCGGCTTGGCTGTGGCTTTAAAAGTATTTCCTGCTCCGTCATTGGCTTCAAGGTAGTGTTTGGCTTTATCGAAATCAGGTTTGAAGCCGAAATCTTTCTGAATCTGTTGAGCTACATTCGGAATTGATTCTATCAGTGAAAGTTCATAAATTGACTGAGCATTATCTGTTACCGGTCCATAGCTGTCAACAGCAATTGTAACGGGTCCCATGCCCAGCATTCCGAAAGCCACAAGGCCGAATGCAAATATGGAAGGATAGATCATTATCTCGCTTAAGCCAAATCCGCTGGCATAATACGCAATAAACATAAGTGCAAAGAATACCATGCCGATCCAGAATGAGCTGAAGTTGCCTGCAACTAATCCTGAGAGGATGTTCAGAGAGGGGCCGCCCTCGCGGGAAGCTTTAACGGCTTCAGCTACATGCTTTGAGTTAGGACTGGTAAATACTTTGGTAAATTCGGGAATTAAAGCCGCTCCAAGGGTTCCACAGCTTATAATTACTGAGAGTACGAACCATAGCTTCTCGAGCTGCGGAGCCACTCCAGATCCCGGTCCCAGGAGGTAATAACTTACAGCAAAGGTTACTGCGATAGAAAGAATAGAGGTAATCCATACAAGGCTGGTCAGGGGCTGCTCAAAATCAAAGTCGTCTTTGCTACCAAATCTTGCCTGGCTTAAAGTTCTGTTGATGTAGAAAGATACGACTGAGGTAATTATCATAAGTATACGCATTACAAAGATCCATGTCAGGAGGATACCTGTCAGGTCAGGCTGTACAGCCAGAACTATAAAAGATACCAGAGCCACTCCGGTTACACCATAGGTTTCGAATCCATCTGCAGTTGGTCCGACGCTGTCACCTGCATTGTCTCCAGTACAGTCTGCAATAACTCCAGGATTACGAGGATCGTCCTCCTTTATTCCGAAGACTATTTTCATAAGGTCTGAACCGATGTCAGCGATCTTAGTGAATATGCCTCCAGCGATACGTAAGGCACTGGCACCGAGTGATTCTCCTACTGCAAAACCTACGAAGCTTGATCCCGCAAGTTCTCTGGGAACAAAGAGCAGTATTATTAACATCATTATTAGCTCAACGCAGACAAGAAGCACTCCTATGCTCATTCCTGCATCCAGAGCGATATTTAACAGTTTTAAGGGTTTTTTTTCCAGGGACACGAATGCAGTTCTGCTGTTAGCAAGGGTATTCATGCGAATGCCATACCATGCGACAGTGTAGGAACCAAGTATACCTATTACAGTCCAGACAAGAATGAACAGTACGCCGCTGAGAGGCGTCTCCTGCAGAAATCCATAGTAAAAGGCTATACAGATGCCGATAAAAGCAAATAATATGCACAGTAATTTTCCCTGCTGGATAAGATAAGTTTTGCAGGTTTCGTAAATTATGTTAGCTACATCCAGCATTGACTGGTGGGCTCTTATTTTTTTTACTTTTATGAACTGGTAAAAGCCAAATATCATGCCCAGTACACAGACAAAAATTCCATAGAGCAATAAACTGTTTTGCTCCTGGCTCAAATTAGGAATCTTAAGATTCGCCTCACTGGCAGCTACTATTGCCGGTGTTAGCAACAGCATGGTCAAGCTTAACAGGCCTTTTTCCATTGCTTTGCCCATTTTATCTTTGCTTATAAGCTTCATTTAGCCGATCACTTCTCTCTGAATATTTTAAAAATAAATTGATAAACTGATATTATGAATTGTTGAAGCCTCATTTCCGACGAATGCGTAAACAGTTGGTTTTTATATAAAGTTTTTTGCTCGTTTGTCTGGCAGATGTTTTCTCCAGTTATTAAATATATGAATCCCTTTCTTCTTTCTAATATTATATGGCTCTTTCTGAAGAGTTCCGGTAAATTATATATAGAAATAATCAAGTTAAAATAATTTTAATTGTATATAATGTAAAAAACTGAATCTGAGACACATTTTTTATATCATTCTGGAGGGTTGGAAGTTATGGTAGTTGCAAAATAAATCATGCAATGGATAAAAAAATAGCCAATTTTAATGCGCTGCATGATTTTATTCAACAGCCCCAGCTGGGATTGCCACATGTTCGGGAGGGGATTGAGAGCATCAGCTCTTTAACATTTTTCGCTATCCGTCAAACACCAGTGCTACAGTTCAGGTTAGATCGGTTTTTAGCCCTTTAGCATTTTTCAGCTATGCCTTAAGTCAGGAGATTTGAGGGTTCTGTTTTTTGTCAGGCTGATTGATTCTTAAGGCATTGGCTCTCGAGGCAACATACTAATTTTTTGATAATTGAACTGAGTTTATTTCAGCAAGAAGAAAGAGTTCCAGAGCATACAGGCTTGATGCCGCAGAAGCGTAAGGTATACTGCCGCTAAAGTACTTCGGTCTCTTTTATCATTCTCTTTGGCCATGTCGGAAATGTGGCATTAGAGCCTTGTTGAAGTGACGGGGCATGTTGAGAGATAATGCCGTTAAAAGGCAAGGTCCTGGCTGCGGAATTATATTGCAACCACAACACGCTGTGCTTTGAAGATGTGATAGTTTATGATGCCTGCAGATCTCCTGTTATTACTGGTCTCTTACTTGCCCAATGGAACCCTGCAAATTTTGAGGCTTCTGTTTGGTGATCGGCAATGTCGGATGCAGAGTGTCTGGGGCAGTGAATATATTTATTGAGCCAGGAAATCCTGATACAAAGGGCTGGATACTTACAGGTTATCATTAAACAATAAAGCAGATTTTCGGTTATAGTTCATGCCGCAAGTTTCACAAATTCTGCTTTGCAGAGTTGTTGTTGCACTTCTGTCATGATCCGGTCTTTCTCTTTCCCTGTGCTTTCTCTCTTCCAAAAATGTGCCTCACTTTCTGATCTTTTCTCAGTTTTTATCAGATTACAGCAGGCACTGTATCCTTCTTCCTGTAGTCTTCAAAATTTTTCAATTCTCAAGACTAACCGATCAATCAGCTGGACTATTTTCCAGAAAAGCTGTGAGTATTATTTATCCCAATTTATCTATCCTGACATGCAGAGTCCAGTAAAAGCATAATCTGCGATGACTGCAGACCCGGCAGGATCTGGCTTTCATCTTAAGTACAGGTTTTTTCTACAGCTCTGGCTCGTCAATATGTAGATAAATATAAGAACAAAGATGTATAGCAGTAGCTGTTATCAATCGTTCCGTTCTATCCTTTAAGCAAGCCTCCTCATTACACACAGCAAATATTACTAAAACTGTTCACACACTACGAGTTTTGCCTCCTAAAAAAAGGAAGACACCTTCCTATTTGAAGGGGATTGGTTAAAAATCTTTCGTTTTCAATGTTTTTATTCTGTGTGTGGCTCCGGCTCATAAGGATAAAATACGCAAAAAAATTGGATAATTTTCCCTGCAAAGAGGTTTTAAGTTTTTGACCAAAAAAGCTGACTGAAGGGCGAAAGCTAAAGCAGGTCTGGGAGCTCAGTTAACTCCCCTTACCTGAAGCAGCTGAAAATCGATTTCATCCGGAATCGTAGCAAGGAAAACAAAGGTATTGTATCCAAGTTTCTGAACTTCTTTGATTGCATTTGCCTGGTTCTCGTCCAGATCTCTCGAGTTGCTCACGATGCAGAAAGACTTCCTGTTTCCTGTGTTCACAAGAAAGTTAAAAGCTGTACCATAGGTATTGAGGAAGGTAACCAGATTCTTAAGCTCATCCCAGCTGTTGCACATATGGAGATTTTTGGACCCCATATTTTCCACATACCAGTCCCGGCTGACATAGGAGTAGGATGCATACTGCTCATTCAGTTCATCAAAAGCCCTGATGATTTTGTTAAGGTCTTTTTTCAGGTTTACCCATTTCCAGTTCTGTGTTGTGAAATAGCGGGCTGCCACTATCTCAAAGATTGACTGTTTATCCTCATATTCAAGTTTCATTTTCTCACATCTCTCTTTTTTCCTGTTTTCCGGTATTCAGAATATATCGTCCTGAGCATAACTCCTGTTGAATCTAAGAGCAAGTTCGGCTTTTTCCAGTTCTCTTCCAAGATATGCAGCATGATCCAGGCGAGAGACCAGATTGAGTTCAAGTAATGTATCCATAACTTCCCTGGCACTTTCTCCTGCAACTGCAGCTTTCTCATGTTCAGCTACAATCAGCCCGCCGTTTCCGCCAATTCTGTCCGGCACAATTCTTATACTAATTGGGCCCGCTGGATCTGTACGCCAGTTTTTCGAAGCTCTGGCAGTGATCACTTTTTCGGGGAGGGGGCTGTCAGGACGCCTCCTTTTTTCCTTTATGCAAAGAAGGTCGATTCCAAGGTCTTTGGGGGAACTTTCCCTTATTCTGCAAAGCTGCATCATCTCAGAGGCTTTTTTTAATTCCCCTATGGATCCCTGGGCTTTATCGCTGTATTCGGGGGTAAAAAGGATACTTGCCCCGATTTCTGCCCCAATCCCGCAGAGTGTGGCATTTACTCCTATTGTATCTACATCCATGAGCTCGGTTACATTGCCTGCTCCGAAGAATAACGGGACTTCAGGATGCATCCGGTGAAACTCATGGTAGCGTACAATGGATTCGGTTATATTGTGGCCTACCGGGTCAAGGACGGGGTCAGCTATGATTTTTTTAATTCCCAGCCTGCGGGCAGCTTCTATATTTCTCAGCAGGCTTTCCAGGCTGTTCCCTTCATCAGGAATTATGACTGTGGCAACACCTGATTTTGCAACTGCCGGACCTGCGGTGTCCATGTTTGTGCTGTTGAGGCTCAGAACAAGGTCTGCTCCTGCCTCTATTCCTTCCTTTATCAGCTCAGGGTCAAGAGTATCTATACTCACTGGAACGCATGTGAGAGATTTTGCAAGAGATACCGCACTCCGAATCTGTCCTGGAAGGGTGTTAAGTGAAGCTCCGAGGTCGATAATATCTGCTCCCCGGGCGATAAAAGCTTCGATTTTTATCTCCAGGTCAGCAGGGTTCATCTCTGCTGCTCCTACAATCTCCCCCATGACTTTCATGCGTGAGCTTCCTCCCAGCTTAACCTCCCTGAGGGTGAGGGGAGAAATGGCTTCTTCTTCGGCTTTTCTGATAAGCTCAAGAGCTTCTTCCTTTCGCACATCTGCAAGGAGCTCACAGGCAGGGATCTTTTCAGAAAACTCAACGTCCTCTGCGAAGCGGAGCACAAAGCCGAGGTCATAAGCATGTTTCGGACCCAGCCGGATTTTACAGTCCAGCTCATCCGATACCTTTGAAAAGTCCCCTGCTACAAGCCCGGGAATCAGAATAAGGTCATATTTTTTTGAGAGCCCGGCTTCCTCATAGGCTTTGAAAAGCTTTCTGGGGGTGATAAAGGCAGCAATGTCAATGTCTGCTACAAGGACGTCTGCTTTTTCTCCGACTGCTTTCCTTACGGTATTTTCCGCAAGCCGCCCTGTTGCAATTAAAATGTTCATGTTTTTTAGATAGAATAGCTAATAAAAAAGAGTATCTATCTGAAAATCGCTTCAAAAAATAAGTTTTCGGTCAGGAAAAACCCGAACTTTCCGCCCTGAGGAAACTTCCTTTCTCTTGATTTCGGGTTGCTCTCCTGAATGGTCCGAAGAATATTTAGGGGAGCCCGAAAACCTGCGGGTTCGGGCTTTTGCCTGGTATTGGTTTAATTTATGAAATCAATAATTGATTCTTCGTGCTTCTTTCTTAGAGGCCCTGCAGTCTCTGCTTTTCTGGCCGCCATTGACGCTCTTCCAAATCTCTTTTCCTGGATCGGATCAGCTTCGGTTCTGGACTCCAGGATTCCAGCTCCCGCCTGAGGACCCAGGATCTGGGCGGACTGGACGCCTGTCATTATTGCCATTACACGGACTTTACCTTCGTAGTCTTCCCTTATTCTTGCGCCCCATATTACATTGGCATTCGAGGAAAGTTCGTAGGTAAGCATGGAGGCAATTTCCTCAGCTTCCTTCAGGCTCAGGTCAGGCCCGCCTGTCACATGGACAAGGCTTCCGGTTGCACCTTTGTAGTCAACATCAAGCAGGGGGTGGTTCAGGGCTGTCCGCACAACTTCAGTGCTCTTGTCCTGGCTCTTTGATTCCCCTACAAGCATTACGGCAACTCCGCCACAGCTCATGATTGTCCTTATATCTGCATAGTCAAGGTTGATCAGAGAGGGCACTGTAATGGTTTCAGTTATTCCTTTTACGGTTTCTGCAATTAACTGGTCCATTACTGAGAAAGCCTGGTCAATAGGAAGGTTGGGCACGTAATTAAGCAGCCTGTTGTTGTCCAGAACAATTACTGTGTCTGCTGCCCTGCGCAGGTCTTCGAGTCCTTCTTCAGCTTTGAATATGCGGGCTCTTTCAACTCTGAAGGGGCTTGAAACCATTCCTACGACGATTGCTCCCTGTTCTTTTGCAACTTCGGCAACTACAGGGGCAACTCCTGTTCCAGTACCTCCTCCGAGGCCTGCTGTAACGAAAACAAGGTCTACATCCTTTAAAACTTCTTCAAGGGTGCCTCTTGCAAGTTCTGCGGCTTTCTTTCCGGTTTCAGGATAGCCTCCTGCCCCCAGTCCCCTTGTAAGGGTTTTTCCTACAAGGATCTTCTTGTCAGCCCTTACATTGTCAAGGTGCTGCTTGTCTGTATTGATGCAGACTGTTTCTGCACCTTCAATTCCAATGTTGTAGAGACGGTTTACGGTATTGTTTCCTGCGCCCCCACATCCAACAATCATAATTCTCGGCTGTCCGAATTCTTCAAATTCTTCATCGGAGGAGGAAGCCTTTCTGGATTCCTTCTCTTTTTCGCTATATCTCATTGCTTCCTGTACTATAGATTGCAATTTATCCCCTCGGTTGGATTTTATTTATTATATATCTCTAATTTTTCTTTCACTCCCCCACCCTCTATATCGGGGGGTAAATTTTGCCAGTATCAAGTATTGGGGATAACCTGTAAAAACCTAATAAAAGATTTTCATCCGTTATCTTTAATAAGTTGTCACTCTACTAATCTTTAAACATTTCGGGTATATTTAAACAGTATTTTTAAGTCATATATGAAGTTTAAATATATCATCCATAAATTTCATATATTTTACTTATTTTTTGCTTTTTGTTCCTGAACCCTCCAGGACAAAAAGCAAAAGTTTACGCAATGTTTATATACAGTATCTTAAATTTTTCTAGAAAGTCTCGTTTTTCAGGAAAGCTGTCCTGATCATTCATATCAGGGCAATTAATATTTTCTTTCTTATCTGTTAATTTACTGCCATGCTTCCCTCAAATTATTGAATATGTAGCATCTATACTACGTCTTCTTGAGACTTCTAAACTGGAATACTCTCAATTTAATGAAACTGTTTATATTATTACTATTTAAGTAGAGTGCTCATCTTAAAAACTTTTTCGGTATCTTTCGAAGATTTTGCGGCGCTTGCTTATTTTTTCCAGTACTGAGAAATAACTGCACATAAGTGTTTATATAAATTTAAGTTCAATATTCTGATTTCTTGATGTTTTTTAAATTTGATTTATCAAGAGAGCGGCTTGCTTACTTCTCCAGAGGAATACTTTTAATACTACTTTTTCAGGAAGTCTCTGGAAAGCTTTAAGACTGCAAAACCGTTTTTATTTTGAACCACTTTACCTTAACTCTTAACTTAACTGAACTCAGGAAAGTTCCAGGTTATTAATTAACGTCCCTATATCTTCGTTGTCATTTCTCGGTTCAGGAGCCAGAAACGACAACGAAGATA
>Ga0208825_1000240_pt1 | contig 55906 bp, 42 predicted proteins | sample AD_UKC113_MetaG_FD_184450 | JGI IMG/M metagenome (GOLD analysis project Ga0208825, IMG submission 184450) | Active sludge microbial communities of municipal wastewater-treating anaerobic digesters from Hong Kong - AD_UKC113_MetaG (SPAdes)... | ecosystem: Engineered > Bioreactor > Anaerobic >... | reverse complement strand
ATCTTGATTCAGCAAGAAAACTTGGTGAATATCTCATAGAAGTTGGCAAAATTAATGATATCAATACAAGATGTGTGCTTACAAATATGAATTATCCAATTGGTAAAATGATTGGAAACTCTCTTGAGATAATAGAAAGTCTTGAATTGCTAAAAGGTAACATTACAGAAGGAGATTTTTATAATCTCACAGTGTATCTTGCCGCTCAGATGATAAGTATAACTTTGAAACAGGATTTTAACAAATCATGCAAAATGGTTCAAAATATGATAATTAGTGGTAAACCTTTAAAGAAATTCGAGCAACTAGTCAGGTGGCAAAATGGAAATGTCGATTCTATTTATGATTACAATTTGCTTCCATCTGCATCAATAAAGCGTGATATCACTTTAAAGATGCTATCACAGCATCAATCTGGTTATATTTCAAACATGGATGCATTTTTATGCGGAAATGCTGCAAATTATCTTGGTGCAGGAAGATTTAAAAAAGAAGATAGTATCGATCATGGAGCCGGCATTGTTATAAATCACAAGATCGGTGAATTTGTCAATCTCGAAGATTCTATTTTTACACTTTATACAAACAATGAAAACTCAATATCTATAGCCATTGATTGTTTAAAAAAAGCTATCGAGATTTCGGAAAGTAAACCATTACTCGATGAATTAATACTGGAAAATATGTAAAGCATATTTTATTATCCAGTCATTAGAATCATCCAGTTGTGCAGCTCTTATATTTTAATTTATGACGAGTCTTAACGATCTAAATTATATATAAAGATTTTTTGCCTTGCCTGTTTTATAATTTTATGATAACTTAATTTTCATTTTTATCACAGGACAGGAAGATATTTTCTGGTTTTATTCTGTGCATTTTGAAATAATAACCCACACACATAAAAAAAGCAAAAAGTCTGAATTTTAAAATATTTATACTATTAGCTAAAAATAGGAATTAAGATATTATTTTTTAAATAATTATGATAATGGAATAATTAATATGAAGTCTATTCAAGGTATTAACTGGCAAGAAAATAAAAGTTCTTTTGTAAATAACTATGACAGTTTAATTGATAATCTCATGAAAGAATATGGGATCCCAATGTACTTTGCAAAACATCTGATAGATTTTGGTCTATATGATAGAAATACATTGGCCAGGTTTTTTGAAGATAATCCATTATTTATGACTCCACCATTTTTATTTAAAGATATGAATAGAGCTATTTCATTAATTTCAAAAGTTAAAGAAAGAAATGAAACAATTTTCCTTTACGGTGACTCTGATGTGGATGGAATACTTGGCCTAACTCTTCTATATAGAGCATTAAAAAAGTATGGAATAAAAAATATTCTTTTCAGCATACCGGAGCAAAATGAAGTTTTTGGTATTACAAAAGAAAAAATTGAGCTTGCCTATAAAAAAGGTGCAAAGCTCATTATTACTATTGATAATGGTATTTCAAACATCGATGAAGTTTTGTATGCAAAAGAAAAAGGGATTAATTTTATTGTTACTGACCATCATACTCCTCACTCTAAAATTCCAGAAGCAGATGCAATTATCAATCCCAAAGTTGAAAAGATACCTTATTCTGCTGATCTTTCAGGCTGTGGAGTTGTTTTTAAACTAGCAGAAGCATTATTCCTCTCGGTCACAAAACTATATAGAGAAAATTTAATATTTTTATCTTTCAATCCTATTTATTTTAAACATAAAGATGGAACTAAATATTTTCTAAATTTGACATTTACTTATATCTCTTCCTTGCAAATAGAATTTATCCAATATTTTTCAATTCCTGTATCTAGAGCACTATATGATAAATCGATGGAATTTCATGAAGAAAGCTCAGAAAATGATAATCCATTGTTTTTTTCTCTGGGAAAAGTTTTAGAGAAAGAAAGTATGAAAGATATTTTTATGGATTTAGCAAATAAGGTAAATTATCAAAAATATATACTTATTGCAGAAAATATTACTACCTTTAATTTACTCTGTGATGAACTTTCATTTGACAATCAAAATCTACTAATTAAAAATTATTCTGATCTTATTGAAAATGATGAAAAAGCAATAGAAAATATAAAGAATTACAGACCTATTTATGCTTCAAGCTCTCTTTATTCTTATTTTAAATTTTTCGTGTCTGTTCGTTACAACTACAAAAAAAATATTGAACAATTACTTGAGTTCCTTCCATATGTCGCAATTGCAACTGTAGCTGATATTATGCCACTTAATAATGAAAATAGGTTCCTTGTTTCCAGCGGTTTGAAACTGATTAATGAAAAAAAACCAGAATTTGTTACTCAAATTATATCAAATCTTTTCAATGTCAGTTATCCAATTACCATTTATGATATCGTATGGAAACTGTCACCGTTACTAAATTCTCCTGGAAGATTTGGTAAAGGTAATTTACTTTTATCATATTTCCTTAACTCAGAAAAGGATAATGCTATCTTTTGTCTTAAAGAAATTATTGAATTCAACCTTAAAAGATCAAATATAGTAGAACAAATATTTAATTCCACAAGAATTAGTGAAGATAGATTACCTGTTATATTTATAGAAAAAGAAGGTGTAGAAGCTGGTCTGACTGGTTTACTTGCCTCAAAATTTCTCTCATCAATGTTAAAGCCAACAATATTTATAACAAAAACACAGCATGGTATTTATGGTTCCATGCGATCAAAAGAAAATTTTTCATCTTTCGCTTTTATAAGTCAATTTGAAAAGTATTTTATAAATTATGGTGGTCATCCATATGCTGCTGGATTTACAGTAATCCCTGAAAAATATGATTCATTTAAGCATGAGCTTCTGGACAAAATTGAAAAATTACCTAAAATTTTAGAAATTCCTACTCTCTTTTATACCTGCGAATTATCTTTTGATGAGATCCAAAGTGATGAATTTATTTACTGGTTTAATTTTTTACAACCATTTGGAGAAGGCTTCAAAACTCTGACATTTTTAACACAAAATGTTATTTTATCTAATCCTACTACTATTGGAAGAAATAATTCTTCCACAAAATTTAAAGCCACACAGGAAGATATTACTTTTGATGCACTCTTTTTCAAAGGAAAACATTACATACAGGACCTAAAATTAAACGAAATAGCAGCAATAATTTATGAACCTCAAATTTCTCAGAATAAGATTTCACTGCTAATCTCTGATATATTAATTTAATTTGCTTATTATTAAAAAATATTTATAATTTTTTATTTTGGAGACGATATGAGATTCTATAAAAAGCCAGAATTTTTCTTTTTTATTCACACAGCAATTGCCTTTTTATTATTTTTTTTATTTTATATCTCTCTTTTTTCTCCACAAATAGATTCCTATAATTTGTTTAATATCTCCATAGTACTGGTTATCTTGTCTTTAGCATTAAATTTCATATTTTTATCCTTAAAAAATAAATCTATCAAGTATTATAAAAAGATAGTTACAAAACTTGAGAATATTCAGGATGGAACTGATATTGAACATCTTGAAAAATTAACATTCCCGGAAGAAGATGAACTTGGTAACCTTGGCTCAGTTTTAAATACTTTGACCAGAAATATAATAGAGTTCGATACAGTAAAAAGAGATAAAATTAATCTTTTTCGTAAAGAAGTAACATTTTTGATAAATTTAAATGATAAACCTCTTGTTATATCTGATGATAAAGGAATAATACAACTTGCCAATAGCGCCTTTTCTATTCTTCTGGAAAAAAACATAGAGGAGATCATAGGAAAAAATTTTCTTTCTTTTCTGGAATTCGATTACAATGAACTACCATTAAATAATAAATTTAGAAATAAAAATAATCAAATAGAATTAGTCAATCTATTCAAAAATGCTTTTAAAAATAAATCTGAAGACTTTTTTCAGCAGTTTTCTAATATAATGCTCAATAAAAAATATTATCATTCTTTACAAATAGGTGGATTCAAGCAGGCATCAGGAAATTTTATAGAATATTGTATAATCATCTATCTCGCTCAGTAAAAATAAAATAAGCATGCATCTTCAAAGTGAACAAGTATGTGTATACTATAACATACTTAATTGCGAAGAGTCTATTTTATAAAAAAAATGCCGAAGACCGGACTTGAACCGGTACGGTACTAAGTACCGAGGGATTTTAAGTCCCTTGCGTCTACCAATTCCGCCACTTCGGCATTAATAGGCGACGACCGGACTTGAACCGGTGAACAACGGTTTTGCAGACCGCGCCCTTAGCCGCTCGGGAACGTCGCCATTTGACTTCAAAAATATATATATAATTTTAAAAAAATCAATGATCGATTTTATAAATCACACTCTTTAATTTAAATTTTACATAAGATTACCTGAAAAATCCTATGCTTAAAAGCATAAAAAGTGTTAATTGTTCTAACATGAAAAAAGAAGAAAATTGCAAATTCTATTTTTTAAAAGAAAACCTGAATCCCTTTTTTCATATTTAACTATTTTTTAACTCTAAAAGCTGTTCATTTGTTTCTCTAAATCTTTCAACAAGAACAGGCAACAAAGAAAGAGCAATTTCTGGTTTAGACTCAAGTAATGCTTTGAACTCCCAATAAGTCATAATATATACTTCTGTATCTTCAATAGCTGTGATTGTAGCGGTTCGTGGCTTATTATCTAACATTGCCAGTTCTCCAAAGTACTCTCCATCAGAATGAACTGCTATATCAAGAGTTTTGCCTGACGCAAGTGTTTTACTTACCTTAATTTTACCTTTTTTAATTATGAAAAGTCCTATTCCTTCATCACCTTGCTTTAATATAATTTCTCCCTTTGCATATTTCCTTTCCTTAACAAGTGATTCTATGGCAGCAAGGTCTTTATCTTTTAAATTAGAAAATAAAGGAACTTTTCTAAGGTATTTAAGAATCTCACTCATATAATCCTCTCCTTTGATAAAACCAAAATCATTATAAATTAGATAAAATCTCTGTCAAGATTGAACCTATGATTTTAAAGTTTTGATTAATATATCTACAAGTTGCTTATCAAAATATATTCCTGAATACTTTTGCATCTCCAAAATAGCATCTGCAAATGATAGACCTTTTCTATAAGGTCTATCTGAAGTTAAAGCATCAAAACTATCTGCAACAGCTGCTATTCTTGCAAATAAAGGGATTTTTTCCGATTTTAAACCAAAAGGATAGCCAGAGCCATTTAATTTTTCATGATGATATAGGACAAATGGAAATCCTGCTGAAAGATATTTAATATTTTTTATTATTGTGTAGCCAATATAAGGATGCTTTTTCATTATTTTGTATTCATACTCATTCAATGGGCCCCTCTTCAATATTATCGCTTCAGGGATACCAATCTTCCCGATATCGTGAAGCATTGCAGCAAGTCTTATGGTCCTTAAAGCTGATTCATTCAATCCAAAATTTTTACCTATCAATAGAGAATACCTCATAACTCTTTGAGAATGCCCTTTTGTGTATGGATCTTTTGCCTCAATTGCTGAAGCTAAAGCTGCTGTAGTAAGTTCATAGTTGATCTTAATCTCATCATACAATGCAATATTATTTAGAAATATGCTGAGATTCTTAATCATTGTCATAACGATATCATACTCTTCATGACCTAAGGAAGGTTCATTTATAAGTCTACCTGCGAAAAAACATCCAACAAAATTTACCGCCTTTAACGGATAAACCAGAAAAGATTTTAACTGATCGCTAACAATTGTAAAAGTCTTACTATACAGTCTGGATTTATGCATATCAGTAATATTAAAAGATATATTTTTCTCTATACATTCAGAAAAAATATCTTTACCGAATGACCATTTGTGCTTGATAATATAATTGTATAGATCTTTTGATACATATTTAAAAAATAACTGTCCATTTTTATCAACAAGGATTATGCCTGTTAAATTGCAGTTGATTGCCTTTTGTAAGGCTAAAATTATCCCTTTTATATTTTCATCAATTGTTTTTATATACGAGATATTCTCTGTTACATCAATAAATAGTGACAGTGTATTTTTCTTCTTTGTAAGCTGATCATTTAACTGAATTGCATTGATATTGGTAGCAAGAATCTGCATTAATCTTTCAAAAATGAATAAAATATCTATATTTATGCTGGCTTTTTTTTCACAAATGGCTATAAATATACCTATTTTTTCATTATTTAAAATTAATGGAAAAGGTGTAAGATATGTTTTTTTTTCAAGATAATAAATATTTTCAAAAGATCTTATCTCTTGACTTGATGAAACAAGTTCAAGAATACCCTCAACTAAAGCTTCTTCTATACTGGTTATTATTTCATTATTCTGGACTTCACTGAAAAAAAGTTCATAACCACCTGTTTCTTCATTTCTTTTATAATAGTAAAATATAGAATCAGGAAAAAATATCCTTAATAATTTACAGGAATTTTTAAAGAAGATATCCTTTTCTATTTTATCACTATTGCTTTCAAAATTTAAAAATTCATTTGATGCTCTCTCAAAACAATCAAGTTGATATGATCTGATGACATCATAAAGTATTTTATTCTTTTGTAGGGATTGAGGAACTTTGATTAAACCTTTATTTTTTCTAATCGAGTCAAACAATTTTATTAAATCTCTATTTTCCAAAAATTTTCCCTCATAAAATACTTTATTAAAAAATATTAAACTTCTTATAATAACATTCAATAATCGAAACTACTAATAAATAGAATCTTTTATTAAAAAAAGTATTATTAATAGATCAATTAAATGATGATAGACTATAATATAATATAATATAAAATTTATGAAATTGCAACTTCAAGAAAGTTGGATTCCTCAAGATTTTGTTTGGCCATTCCGATATATAGCTTTATAGTTTCTAAAGATAGATCTGGTTTTAATTGTTTAAGTATATTCCACGAGTAGGTAGATATCTTTGGTAAAATGGAATCTCCATCGTAACCAATTTTCCCGGCTTTTGCTATTATATTTGAAGTATGAACAATAGATACTATATTTGGATATTTAATGGTCTTTTGAGGAGTATGATGATATCGTATCGGTATGTACAGATTATCCGGTAGATTCCACCTTCGGGATAATAAAAATCCTACTTCTGTATGTGTAAAGCCAGCAATCTCTTCTTCACTCTGAAAAAATGATATCTGCTTATAATTTGCATTATATAAAATTTTATTCATTAGCTCAGGGAAATAGACATCAAGAACTATCTTTCCTATATCGTGAAGTAATGCAGACACAAAAATTTCGCCAGAATTACCAGCCCTAGTATCTTCACAGATCTGCTTGGCAATAAAAGCAACAGCTGCACAATGAGTCCAGAAACTTGATCTATCAAAACTGCTTCTCTGCGAAACATTTTTAAATATATCAAAAACCGAAGCTGAAATGGCTAGATTTTTAACAGCATTAAAGCCAATAATAACTATTGCCTGATCAACAGTTGTAATCTTCTTCTGGAAACCATAAAAAGCTGAATTGACAAGTTTAAGTGTTTTTGCTGTTAAAGATTGATCAGACGTAATGATAGAACCTATCTGCTTAACTGTTGCCTTTGGATCATTTATAAGCTGCAAAATTCTCTGTATAACAACTGGTAATGTTGGGAGATCATCTATCTTGGAAATAATATTATCGAGCTGCTCTTTTGGTATCTGGGCGATCGGAACTCCATTTTCCGAATCTTCTTTATTTATGGTGATTTTATTGTTGCAATATGGACAATATATCTGCATTATGCTGCTTTTGATTAATGAATCATTGAAGGAGAAAGACTTCCCGCATTTATCACATTTTATGAGCATTAATAATCCTTTGACATTTTAAATTATCGTACTATTTTTATGTTAAATTTATACTATGAGAATAAAAAATGACAAGTAAAATATTTAAGAAATTTCCTATTATATTTTTATTATTATTATTTATTTTTATTCTTTCAAATCTATCAGATTTAAAAGCACAGGATCCAGTAGTTACACTTGCCAATCTTTACAATCAGGGCAAATACCAGGATGCTGCTGACCTTGGTATAAATCTGCTCACCAGTTATCCAGAAAATAAAGAAGTTTATACCTATATAACACTTTCTTTATTTAAATTAGGCGAGTATCAAAAATGTTTAACATACACAAAAGAAGCCCTTGGCATATTTCCAAACGATGTTCAGTTTCTAAAGCTAATTGGAAGAGTCTACAATGAAATTGGGCAGTATAATCTTGCGATCACATACTTTGAAAGATGCCTGGTATACAATCCGTCTGATGGTTGGTCATACTACTATTATGGTAAAGCTTTATTTTTTTCTACTTCTTATTACAAGGCAATATCTGCTTTAAATGCTGCAATTTATCTTGGTGTAGATCAATATTATCCTCACTACTACCTTGCATACAGCCTTTACAAAGTTTCTGAAAAAAATAAAGCTCTTTCTGTACTGGAAAAAGCCATGAAGAAATACAATACTAATCGACTTATCGAGTTATATAACCTGATAAAAAGTGAAACAAATCATTAATCTTTTCAAAATTTTAATTTTACAAATTTATTTATTACCTTTTTCGTTTTTCAAATTTTTATTTTTTTCAAAAATACTATTTTGTGTGCATCTCATTTAAAATTCAAAAATTTTTTTTAATAGTATCTGAATCTTTATTAAAAAAATATATTGAAAATTTCTTGCTGTATTTTTTGTAAAAGACAGCATTGGATTAATAACACCTAAAAAAATGCTTAGTAAAATGAAAATTGCATTTAAAACATTTGGCTGTAGATTAAACATCTCAGAAACCGAATCTTTGATTTCTCTTTTACCAGATAATTTTGATTTAATAACAGATTTTAATGAAGCAGATATAGTGATTATAAATTCCTGCACTGTAACCGCTGAAGCTGAAAAAAAGTGTATTCACTTCATAAATCCTCTTATTAACAAAGGTAAAATTTGTATTCTCACAGGTTGCTTCAACCCTTATCCTTTTTTTAGTGATGATCAGCTTTTGTATATTCCCCTATTCAATAAATCTAAGGTAATCGACTGCCTGAATAGTTTAAATATCGATAAAAATCTTGTACTGACTAATTTGAAATCCAGTAATTTTTTACTTGAAAACGGACATGAAAACCGCTTTCTTCCTCCAAGTACAAAAAAAGAATTCCACTCAAGAGCTTTTTTAAAGATTCAGGATGGATGTAACAACAGATGTACATATTGCAAAGTATGCCTTGTAAGAGGCAAGTCCATATCTCTACAAGATGATATTATTATTGAAAGGATAAAAAAGCTTAAAAATAGTGGTTTTTCAGAGATAATCTTAACAGGTATTAATATTGCAGCTTACAGTTACAATGGTGTCACATTCAGCTATTTATTGGAAAAACTCATCGATATTTTCCCTGATCTTATTTTTCAACTTTCTTCTATCGAAATAATTAATCTTGATTCTAAATTTTTTGAAGTTATCACTTTAGAAAATATAAAACCTTACTTTCATCTCCCTTTGCAATCTGGAAGCGACAATATTTTAAAACTAATGAATAGAAGATACACGGTAAATGATTTTATAAAAACAATTGAAAATATAAAAAAAATTAGAGATGATTCCTTTATTTCGACAGATGTAATAGTTGGTTTTCCTGGCGAGAGTTTAAAAACAATCAGTGAAACAGAAGTACTGGTGAGAAAATTGGGATTTGAGCATTTACATATTTTCCCTTTTTCAAAAAGAGAAGGAACTGCTGCATACAATTTTACTGAAACCTTTTCCGAAAAAGAGAAATCTCTCCATATTGAATCGCTACGTAAAATTTCCAATGCGAATAAGAATAAATATATAAATTCATATATAGGTAAACAGGATAAAATGTGTATAGAATCGATCAAAAAATTGAATAATGCTAAATATCTCATTACAGGTAAAAGCTATCACTCTATTCAATGCCTGGTATTGACAAACGATATTATAGATCTTAAAATTGGACAGTATATAAAAGTAAAGTTTTTTGGCAAAATAGGATATAAACTTTATGGGATTTTAAATGAAAATTAGTTAAATATTTTTCATTATGAAATTAAATTAGTCTGGAAAATTTTCAAGAATAACAATATTTTTATGAGGTAATATGGATAGACTAAAATCAAAAAAAGCACTTTTAAAGATTCAAAATACTGAAATTACAGAATATCATATCTATCAAAAATTATCAAGGATAATCAAAGATAAAAACAATGCAATGGTTTTACAATCAATAGCAAATGAAGAAAAAAAGCACTCAGAATTCTGGAAAAATAAAACTAATATTGAACCAAAACCTGATTGGTTTAAAGTCAAAAGATATATTTTTCTATCCAGAGTTTTCGGTCTCTCGTTTGCACTAAAACTCATGGAAAAAAGAGAGGGAACAGGTTCTAAACAATATAAAGACCTTTCCTCTGTATTTAAAGAAACAGCTCAGCTCTCTGAAGAAGAAGATGCTCACGAAAAGGCACTGCTAGGCATGCTCAATGAGGAAAGACTTCAGTATGTTGGATCTATAGTACTTGGCTTAAATGATGCGCTTGTTGAACTGACAGGTGCACTGGCTGGTTTTACTTTAGGCTTTACAGACAATAAGATGATTACTCTTGCAGGACTTGTTACAGGCATATCTGCTGCCTTCTCAATGGCTGCTTCAAATTATCTCGCTCAGAAGGCTGATAATGACCCCAATGCCTTAAAATCTGCCCTTTACACTGGTGAAGCATATATTATGACAGTTTTTCTAATGATCTTACCCTATCTATTGTTTAGAAATTCTTTCTTAAGTTTATTTATTACCCTTGCAATAGTTATCCTGGTAATTTTAGCCTTCAACTACTATATCTCTGTTGCAAAGGATCTCGATTTTAAGCATAGATTTTTAGAGATGTGCATTCTCAGCCTTTCTGTGGCTGCATTCTCTTTTTTAATCAGCTTTTTACTTAAGAAACTGCTTGGGATAGAAGTTTAAGCATTATAAAGAAATATGCTCTCTGTTTCTTTGTATGACTTGACCATATAAACTAAAGGAAAACAAGAAAATAATTTGTGGGAATAATGCAAAATTAAACAATAATTTGTTTTCTTTTTCTTATACTTTTGACTTTCTATTTTTAACTGTATTAATAAAGTATTATTCTCCGATTTTTGACTTTGGACAGTTCTACTTTTGAGTAGCTTAAATAGCAACGAGATGAATTATTTATCATAGCCATATGAATGAAGGTTGATATACCAGGCTAAATGACTTTTCTTTAAAAATAAAAAACGCTCATTAAACAAAAGAATCATAACTTATGAAAAAAAATCTTATTTTAGGAATCGATGAAGCTGGTAGAGGATGTCTTGCTGGCCCTGTATATGTTGCCGGAGTCATAACTTATCAAGGCTTTTTTGACAATAGAATAAGAGATTCGAAGAAACTTTCACCACTTCAAAGAGAAGAATCTTACAAAATAATCCATCAAAAAACGATCTGGCAAAATTTTTATTATTTATCAAATATAGTTATAGATAATATCGGGATTGCAAAAGCAATATATCTTCTTATGAATCAAATTTATCAAGATTCTATAGATCTCTATGGAGACTCTTTGCAAATTGTTTATATTGATGGTAACTATAACCCTATAAAAAAACCAGATACTATTTCATATATTAAGGCTGATGATAGGATTCCGGCTGTATCAGCAGCTTCAATAATTGCAAAGGTCGAAAGGGATAGATTTATGGAAAAAATATCGATTGATTATCCAGCATATTCTTTCTCAGCTCATAAAGGTTACGGAACAAAACTACATATTCAAGAAATAATGAAGTATGGTTATTCACCTATTCATAGGACAAGCTTTAAATTATCAAAGAGAGCCTTGCAATATGCAAAATCATGATGATGAACAAAAGCTATTTCATTCCAAAATTCTGACTTTTTTCAATTTATAAAACCAGCAATAAAAAAACTAAATTGATGCAAAAATAAGAAATTAATTTATTATGCACTAAAATTCGTTTTATTCCTCAACCTTATACTTTAGGTACTCCCTTTCAACAAGTGTCGCTACTTGTGTTCTTATTTCTTTTGAATCAATAAGTACTCGATTATTATTACTTCTTAACTTAATTTCGAACTTTTTCTCTGCAATAAGTTTCTCTGAAACTATGATTTGTATCGGGATACCTATTAAATCTGCATCGGCAAACTTTACGCCAGCTGATTCTTCTCTATCATCAAGTAGTATGTCAAATCCATCTTCTTTAAGTTGATTGTATATTTTAGTGGCTTCAGATAAAACATCTTTATTTTTCTGATTTAAAGCGATTATTTCTACCTCAAAAGGGGATATGGAAATTGGCCATATTATGCCATTATCATCATGAGATTCTTCTACAACACTTCCGGCAAGTCTTCCTATCCCTATCCCATAACAACCCATCACAGGATAAAAAGTTTTTCCAGCTTCATCAAGAACTCTCACATCGTAAGCTCTAGTATATTTATCTCCCAGTTGAAAGATATTCCCAATCTCGATCCCTCTTGTTACCTTAAGCTTTTCACCACACATAGGGCACCTATCATTCTCTTCTACCTCTGCAAAATCTTCTATCCTGACATCCGATAGCTCTTCAAGCCCATGGTCTCTTTGCCAGTTAAAATTTATGTAATGATAACCTTGCTCATTTGCTCCAGCTACAAGATTATTTGAACTCAAGACTGTTCTATCGACAAATATCTTTATCCCGGTCTTTAATCCCCTGCTTGAAGCGTAACCTGGAACTGCTCCGAATCTCTTTATTTCATCTTCCTCTGCAAATCTAAGAAAGCCTGAACCTATGAGTTTTCTAAGTCTTGTTTCATTTACTCCTCTATCACCCCTTATGAGTACTAAATAAACATTATTCTTATCATCAGCGTAAAAAACAGCTTTGACAGTTTTATATTCTGGAACCTTTAAGTATGCTGCGACATCAGCTATAGTTTTTTTATCCGGGGTTTCTACTTTGCATAATTCTTTTAAATCTTCAGGGTGTCCATCTATTTGGGCTGTAGCCACTTCTTTATTGGCTTTGTAATCACATTCTGGACAATACACTATAGTGTCTTCCCCATTTGGTGTGTCCAGCATAAATTCATGGGATATTCTTCCTCCCATCATTCCTGGATCAGCCTGCACTACTAAGACCTTTTTAAGTCCAACACGATGAAATATCCTTTCATATGCCCTATAAACTTTTTTATAATAATTATCCAGACATTTTTCATCTCTATGAAATGAATATCCATCTTTCATAGTAAACTCACGAACTCTTATTATCCCACCTCTACATCTTGGTTCATCTCTGAACTTCAGTTGAATCTGATATACCATACATGGTAACTGCCTGTATGAGATAAGCTCACTTTTTGCAAGATAAGAAACAGCCTCTTCGTGAGTCATAGCAAGAACCATCTCCTTATCCCATCTATCTTTAAATCTTAAAAGCTCTTGAGCTATTGTCTGGTACCTTCCTGTCTTCTCCCACATCTCCTTTGGTTGAGCCAGTGGCATCAATACTTCCTGCCCATCTATTGCATCCATCTCTTCTCTAACTATCTTAGATATTTTCAAAAGGACTCTCTGTAACAGTGGTAAGTATGAGTAAATACCTGTTGCATTTTGCCTTAAATATCCAGCTCTAACAAGTAACTTATGGGACACAATTTCGGCATCCTTAGGATCATCTTTTAATCTCTGCCCAAATAGTTTTTGCAAATACATAAAATCTCCTTATTCCAGAAAACATTTATTGGCTATTTATAAAAATAGATTTATTTATCTGAGCTTTAAACTCAGGTAAATCTGGCTGCAATATCTATAAAGTTTCATGATATAACAATTGTGTGTAAATAAAATAATAATCCTTCTCGATGTAACAAAATGAAATAAAAGATATACATATGAAGGTAAAAATGAACCTTGCGAAATTATTAAGCAATTATTTAAAAAATCAAGATAAAAAAGAAAATCTAACTAAATCAAATTTAGTGGTAGATAAAGGAGATTTTTTATCTCTGGGAAGACTCAATAGCTCCGGTAAAACTATGCTGACTGGAGCTATGCTAAATTATCTATTCCCTGATAATTAAGAAATAAATATTTTTGGACTTGATGCTACAAAACAAAGTAACAGGATTAAAAAGCATACTGGATATTTATCCGAAGAAAATTATTGCTATGGTTATATGAAAGTGAAAGAAAACTTCAGTTTTGTTAAGGGATTTGAAAATATAGAAAATTATATATTTGATAAACAGATGCGTATTCTTTTGAAGCTGTTTGATGTTTATCTTAATAAAAAGATTAGTACATTATTGCAAGTTGATGACATAGATGATTTCGCAAATAAGGTTACAATAATAAAAAAAGCAAATTAAAAAATCAATAAAATATGCTCTTTAGTTTTAAAATATATTACATACAAATTACAGTTAATCTTTAAAAAAATACTGTTTTACTTTTTCTCTTTTATATTTTGCTTATCTTAAAAATATATTGTTTTTTTAATTTATCCTTTAACTTATAAACATCTTCCAGTACATCTATTCTTTTTCTAAGTAAGCTTGTTGATCTTATCTTTCAATATCTCAACGGTTTTTTCTATCTCAGAATACTCTTTTTCTGTTTTTTCGATTATCTCCTTTTTAGCTTTAGATTTAAAATCTTCAGAATTTAACTTTATGGAAAGTTTCTCTTTTGTTGCTTCAAGTTTTACAATCTCTTTTTTGAGTCTTTCAATCTCTTTTTCTTTATCAACAAGATCTTCAATGACAAGGTATAAAATAGTATCTGAAATAACAGAAGATGAAAATCTCGAATCTGGCTCTTTTGCAATAAATTTTATCTCTTTAATTGAAGCTAAAAATTTTATAGAATCCTTTTCTTTTTCGATTATATTTTTTTCATCACTATTTTTAGTCAAGTAAAAGAATTCCAGATCTTTTCTTGAATGAAGATTCAACTCAGCCTTTATTGTTCTCATTGATACTATAAGATTTTCTATAAAGGAAAACTTTTTTTCATCAATATCTGAAATATATTTCTCTTCAACTCCAGGATATTTTTGAATAGTAAGCAAATTTCCATTATTTGATTTCATATGCTGATAGAGTTCTTCTGTTATAAATGGCATTAAAGGATGAAGTATTTTTAAAATATAATCCATAATGTAGGTCAATATATTTGCCTTTCTAACATAAGCTTGATTTGCAGTTTCTTTATCAGAATTGAAGAAAAATGGTTTGCAACTTTCAATATACCAGTCACAAAAATCATGCCATATAAAATTGTAGATGGAACTGGCGATAAATTGAAGTTTATAATTATCATAATATTGGTCAAGATTTCTAACTGTAGTTTGCAATTTACTGAGTATCCATCTATCATATAAGTCACATTCATCGTACCTTATAGGTTCAATGGTCTCCTTCAAATATGGGTAGCAAAACTTGAAGGCATTAAAAAGTTTATTTGCGAAGTTCCGGCCCATCTCAAATTTTAAAGGATCAAGAGAAATATCCTGTCCATCTGTAGAAAGATAAACCAGAGTAAATCTAAGTGCGTCAGCTCCATATTTATTTATTATTTCAATAGGATCAATCCCATTATTCAGTGACTTAGCCATTTTCCTGCCAAATTTGTCCCTTATAAGAGGAGTAAGATAAATATCATAAAATGGAGGCTTCCCCGTAAAAGTGGTTCCTGCAATAACCATTTTTATTATCCAGAAAAAGAGTATATCATATCCTGAAACCAATAAATCTGCAGGATAGAATTGTTCAAGTTCTTCTGTATTAAGAGGCCATCCAAGGGTAGAAAATGGCCATAACCAGGATGAAAACCATGTATCTAAGACATCAGGATCTTGTTCTATATTATCACTATTACAATCCGGACATCTCTTAACTTCGCTTTCACTGACTATCTGTTTCCCACAGTTTTTGCAGTAATAAACCGGGATCCTATGCCCCCACCAGAGTTGACGTGATATACACCATTCCCTTATATTATCAAGCCAGTCAAAGTAAATTTTTTCCCATCTCTTAGGATAAATTTTAACAGTACCGTTTTCCACTACTTCTCTTGCTCTGGAACTTATAGATTTTAGATCAACAAACCATTGATCTGACAGACTTGGTTCTATAGTGGTATTGCATCTACTGCATTTACCAACATTATGAGTATATTCTGTAGTTTTTACCAGATACCCGCGTTCCTTCAAATCATTTATTACTCTTTCCCGGCATGTATCTCTATCAAGGCCTCTGTATGGTTGAGGAACCTGCGGAGTCATTTTACCTTTTGAATCAATCACAACAATGGATGGAAGGTTATGCCTTCTCGCGACATCAAAATCATTCGGATCATGCGCTGGAGTTATTTTTACAGCTCCAGATCCAAAATCAGGGTCAACATATGAATCTGCAATAATAGGGATCACTCTATTTGTTAAAGGAAGATTAACTTTTTTGCCCACAAGATGTTTATATCTCAGATCCTGGGGATTAACAGCAACTGCCGTATCACCAAGCATCGTTTCAGGTCTTGTTGTAGATACTGTAATTGAACCATCGCCATCAGCAAGTGGATAGCGAATTTCCCAGAGAAATGAATTTTCTGTAATCTTATCAACTTCCTCATCAGAAAGAGCTGTTTCACATCTAGGACACCAATTTACTATATATTTACCTTTAAAAATAAATCCTCTGTTGTATAGTTCTACAAAGGCGTGAGTAACCGCTCGACTGAGATCTTTATCTAATGTAAACTTTTCTTTTGACCAATCACAGCTGTCACCAATTTTAATTTTTTGTTTTGATATATGATCTTTATGTTTTTCTACCACTTCCCATACTTTTTTAACGAAATCATCCCTTCCGAGATCTTCTTTTTTAATACCTTGTTTTTCCAGCATTTTTTCAACAACATTTTGAGTTGCAATACCTGCATGATCTTTCCCCGGGATCCAGAAAACATTAAATCCTTTCATCCTCTTATATCTAATATAAAGATCCTGGATAGTATCCTGTAGACCATGCCCCATATGCAGGATTCCTGTAACATTAGGTGGTGGCATTGGAATAACATAATTTTTTTTTGATTTATCTATCCTGACTTTAAAAGCACCTGATGATTCCCATAGCTTATAAATTTTTTCTTCAAATTCAGATGGATTATACCTATCATTCAAATCTGTTTTATTATTCATATAAACTCCATTATTTAATTTATTTTAGAAAATTTTTAGAAAATCTATTTAACAAAGAAAACAATAAAATTTATTTAAAAATAGACCTTAAAATAAAAGGGCAATGATATTTTATTTTAGGATAATAAGTAATTATTCATTAATAGTTTTAAGATTACTCAGGGTTTTTCTGTACTTTACAACGACACAGCAATATAATTATTGCACTATATCTGGTAATTTATAACATTTTTTATTTTTTTTTCACCATATCTTTATATATAAATGTTATTTATGAATTTGCTTTATTCATGTTACCAGAGTCTATAATCAAAATTTAATTTGTAAGTTTACAAAGAAAAACCTCTTATCTATTCTTTAAAAAACTAACCATAGCGAGAAAAACCGAAAAGTAAGAAATTGTAGCATTATAAGCTTATATCTGCTTATAGCCTATACTATTATCTCTTATTATCTCTATGGATATTAAGATTGATAAAAATACGGTTTTTCTGTATCTGATCTTTTAAGATATATCCTACTATATCAAGATAAATTTCTTCAAAGAAATCATATAATTGTTTTTAAGTAATGATTTTATGAAAATAATCTGTTGATAAATGTAACGGTAATTATAACTTTAAACTTTATAATGGAGTGATTAATCTATATATTTTCCATACATAAAGTAAAATATTTACTTAACTTATAACTTTTGCAGCATTTGTACTATTCTTTCAGACATATCTGTTATTATTTTATCTATCCATCTTGGATGAATTTTCAATATTTCAATGAATTCATCTTTAGTAAATTTTAAAAATGTGGAGTCTGTTTTTGTAATGATGGTTGCTGATCTTGTAGTTTCTTCAAATACACCCATTTCTCCAAAAATATCTCCCTTATCCAGAAAAGTTAAAATTTTAAAAGTATCGTGCAATTTTTTAGCCACATATACAGCTCCCTCAAGAATATAATATACATCAGATGATCTTTCACCTTCCTGTATAACTATTTTATTCTTTGGGAAGGATAATGAATATCTTTTTATGAATTCTTCTGTAAGTCCACCTTCACCTTCAAAACCAAATTTTATAAGATCTTCGGTTATTTTAGCCATTTTTATTCCTCATCATTATATAATGAAAAAAACATCTTTTAAACTAAAGGGTAAATGTCTTTTGATCCAGAAATTCTGAATTCAATATTCTTAAAAATGAAGAAAGGGATCTAATAGCATAAAGCGATAATTCCCAATTTATAGAAGTATTCAAAATAAAATCAGTTTTAGCCCATGCATACACTATAGTATTTTCTTCAGCAACAGCTTCAAGAAATCTATAATCCATAGTTATAGCATCTTCAAGACCAAAAAGATCACCTCTTTGCCTATAGACCTTAATCTTGTCGCCATTTTTCTTGATTATTCGTAAAGTTATCAAACCTTCTTTTATATAATATATTGCGTTATCTTTGATGTTATCATTTTTCTTATATATGTTTGTTCCTCTTTCAAAGAGTATTTCTTTACCATTTTTAAACAGATGCTCTATTCTCAAATCCATTTTGACCTCACAAGCAATTTTTTTCTGGATAAATATTCATGGAAAAATTTGTTCTATATATTTATAATATCGCATTTTATTAAAAAAATATAATAAGATAAAAAATTTAATAAATTTAAAGAAATAATCGCTTAATTATTACGTAAAATATGGATAAAGAAACAAAGATTGTTTGCAAAATATAGATGTTGAAAATCGATAATCTCAAATTTGCCAATTGCCATTGCTTAAAATAAAAAGTTACAACATATGAAATCAATAAAGGGTAGCCACTTAGCTACCCTTTTTATAAATTTTTGCTTTCTTAAAATCAAGAGAATTTTATTTATTTTTTGAATCTCAACACTGGATCTTTGGCTGCTTTTACTTCATCCAATCTTCTAACTGGAGTATTTAGAGGTGCCTTATGTATTAATTCTGGATTTTCTTTTATTTCCTTAACAATATTACCGATAATCTCACAAAAGTGATCCAGAGTTTCTTTTGATTCAGTTTCAGTAGGCTCAATCATCAATGCTTCAGGGACAATAAGAGGAAAATAGATTGTTGGAGGATGAATCCCATAATCAAGCATTCTTTTTGCTATATCAAGAGTTGATACACCAAAACTATCTTTTATAGGTTTGCCAGTAAGAACGAATTCATGTTTACATATACTGTCATATGCAACTGGTATTTTATCGGAAAGCATTTTTCGAAGATAATTAGCATTCAATACTGCCATTTCTGAGACATGTCTTAAGCCATCATGACCCATTGTTAGTATGTATGCATAGGCTCGAACAATAACTGCTATATTCCCATAAAAACCTGATATTCTTCCAATAGATTTTGGAATATCATAGTTGAGATAATATTTGCCATCTTTAAAAGATATGTCGGGAACAGGTAAAAATGGGACCAATTTTTCTTTAACAAGAACCGGTCCAGAACCAGGTCCACCACCACCGTGAGGTGTTGAAAAAGTCTTATGTAAGTTTAGATGTACAACATCAAAATCCATATCTCCCGGGCGAACTTTACCTAGAATTGCATTAAAATTTGCGCCATCATAGTAAAGTAAACCACCAGCCTCGTGTATAAGTTTTGCAATTTCAACAATATTCTTTTCGAAGAGTCCAAGAGTATTAGGATTTGTAATCATGAGCCCAGCTAAATCTGGGCCAAGATTCTTTTTTACCTCATCAATTGAAAGTAAGCCATCACTTCCAGACTTAATCTCTACGATCTCAAATCCTGATATATGTGCTGATGCTGGATTTGTACCATGAGCTGAATCAGGAACAAGTATTTTAGTTCTTTTTTCACCTTTTGCTTTAAAATAAGCCTTGAATAATTTCATCCCAACAAATTCACCATGTGCACCGGCAAAAGGTTGCAATGTTCCCCATTTCATCCCTGTAATTTCGGAAAGTGCTTGTAAAATCTTATATTGAAGTTCCAATATTCCCTGAATTGTTTCAGCAGGTTGTAAAGGATGAATATTTGTAAAACCTTCGAAGGAAGAAACATCTTCATTTATTTTAGGATTATATTTCATCGTACAGGATCCAAGAGGATAAAACCCAACATCGACTCCAAAGTTTTTTCTCCCTAGATTAGTGAAATGTCTAATAACAGCAACTTCAAAAAGTTCAGGAAAATTTCTATCTTCTGAAGCTAATAGTTCTTCAGGAAAAATTTTATTTATATCAACTGAAGGAATTTCACTTTCAGGAAGTTTATAGCCTACTCTTCCCTCTTTAGAAATTTCAAATATAAGCTTATCCATTATTTACCTCCAGCTACATTTACAAAAAGATCCAGTTCTTCTTTAGTCCTTTTTTCAGTTACGGCTATCAAAAGACAATTTTCAAACTCTGATCCAAGTAACTCTTTTAGAGATATACCACCAAGAATGCCTGCTTTCTTCAAGTTTTCCAATAATTTGTTCACAGGCATATTGAATTTGAATGCAAACTCATTGAAAAAAGGTTGATCATAAGCAGGTTTACCAATATTCATCTTTACAAGTTTATCAAATAGATAATGAGAATTATCAATACATCTATGGGATACCTCTTCAAGCCCACTTTTCCCAAGGACACTCATATAAACTGTAGAAGCTAATGCCATTAAAGCCTCATTTGAACAGATATTTGAAGTTGCTCTTTCCCTTTTAATATGTTGCTCACGAGCCTGCAATGTAAGTACAAAACCTCTTTTAGAATTAACATCAACAGTTTGACCAACTATCCTTCCTGGCATTTTTCGCAAATATTCTTCTTTTGCAGCTATGTAACCAGCGGAAGGGCCACCAAAGTATTGAGGTATTCCAAAAGGCTGAAGATCTCCTATGGCAATATCAGCTCCCCACTCTTTTTGATTTTTTAGATGAATCAGACTGATGGGATTAGATGATACAATAAATAGTTTCTTTTTTTCATGAAGTAGATTAGAAAACTCCTTAAAATCTTCTAAGCAACCAAGAAAATTTGGAGTTTGTCCTATAAAACAGGCAACATTATCTGATAGTTTAGCTTTAAGATCGTTGATATCTGTTCGACCATTTGTACCTTTGACTTCTATAATTTTTACATCCATATCAAAAAAGTATGTTTTAAGAACCTGTTTGGTAAATGGATGCACATATTGTGATATTAGCACTGTATCTGAGTGTTTAACAGAATTAAGTGCCATAACTGCTGCTTCAGAAGCTGCTGTATGCCCATCATAAAGGGATGCATTTGAAACATCAAGACCTGTTAATTCACAAATTAAGCTTTGAAATTCAAATATAGATTGTAAGGTTCCCTGAGATATTTCAGCTTGATAAGGTGTATATGCAGTGTAGAACTCGGATATTCCAGTGATATGATTGACTATACTAGGTATTAAATGATCATAACATCCACCACCAAGAAATGATATAAAAGAAGCATCATTCTTTTCTGCAAGTTCCTTGAGTTTTCTGTAAACCTCAAATTCTGAAGAATTTTTATCAATATTTAAAGTCTTTTTTAGTTTAACTTCTTCAGGTATATCGGCAAAAAGATCATCTATAGTATTAACCCCTATAGTTTCCAGCATTGATTTTATATCATCTTCGGTATGGGGTATATATTGATGCATATTACCTCCTAGTGAGAAGCCTCTGTTTCACAATATTCTTCATACGCATCAGCATCCATCATTTCATCTAACTCGGATGGGTTGGACATTTCAATAGCAAAAATGTAAGCATCGTAAGGAGTATGATTTATTAACTCAGCTTCTTCTTCCAGTTCTTCATTTACTTTAACAATAGTACCAGAAAGTGGAGAAAAGATAGGTGATGCAGCTTTTACAGATTCAATATTGGCAACCTCATCTCCTTTAGAAACCTCACTATCAACAGTTGGAAGTTCAACATAAACAATATCACCTAAAGATTCTTGTGCAAAATCTGAAATTCCAACATATGCTACTCCTTCATCAACTTTGACCCATTCATGAGTTTTAGAATATTTGAGACCTTTCAAAATTTCCATGTTTCCTCCATAATCATAAATTATTTTTAAAAAAATTTTCAAAATAAATTTAATTTACTTTATCATTGTCATAATATTTAATTTAATAAACCAAATTAGTTTTAATTAAAAAAAACCATCTCATGGATTTGTAAAGAAATTTTTATCTTTTTTTTATTCTTTTTTTGTATTTTTGTAAAACGGAGTTTTCACTATAATTGCTTTTTTCATTTTCCCATGTATCTCAACATAAACTTCATCACCAACCTTAAGGTTTGAATCAATCATCGCAAGAGCGACATTTTTATCCAGCATTGGAGAATAAGATCCAGTAGTGATAAAGCCTATCTCTTTATCATCTTTGTATACCTTATATTCACTTCTGGGAATACCTTTATCTATCATTTCAAGACCTTTTAGAGATCTTTTTACTCCTTGTTGAACTTGATTAACAAGCACATCCTTCCCTATAAAATTTTGCTTGTCAAGTTTAACAAAGTACTTTAATCCTGCTTCGATTGGGGTTATTTTATCACTTATTTCATGACCATAAAGAGGTAATTTTGCTTCAAATCTTAAAGTATCACGGCAACCAAGTCCACAAGGTAATACACCATCATTTTTTGTTTTTTCATAAATATAATCCCATACCCTTGGACTTTGTTCAGCTGTCAAATATATTTCAAAGCCATCTTCACCAGTATATCCAGTACGAGACACTATGCAGTCTATTCCATTTATTTGAACTGGATCCTTGAAATGAAAAAATTTTATGCTTGAAAGGTCAAAGTTGACATATTTCTGTAAAATTTCCTCCGCCTTTGGCCCTTGAAAAGCTATTTGGGCAATTCTATCAGAGATATTTTCAATAGAAACCTGACCTTTTTTGTTTTTTAGTATCCAGTTATAATCCTTTTCAACATTAGAGGCATTAACTACAAGCATATACTTCTTATTGTTGTATTTATAAATAAGCAGATCATCTACAACAGTCCCCTCTGGATAGCACATTAAAGTATATATAACCTGATAGTCTTCCATACCTTTGACATCATTTGTTACAAGGTAATCAAGATAGCTTTCTGCATCTGGTCCTTCAACTATTATCTCACCCATATGAGAAACATCAAACATACCCGCAACTTTTCTAACAGCCATATGCTCACCAATGATTCCTGCTTCAAAATTAACAGGAAGTTCCCAACCACCAAAATCTATGAACTTAGCACCTGGATATTTAGAATAACATTGATAAAGTGGTGTCCTTTTTAGATTTTCCATAAGTATTTTACCTCCATAAAATTAATAAAAGATGAATTTATATTGATTTATAAACAAATCGCATCAATAAGGTATAGGTACTATTTAAATAAATAGGATAGAAGAAGTTATCTATCTATCAGCTCTTAAACCTCTGACAATCCTGGAATTATAAAATATTTATTTTACTCTTATATACCTTTGACATTCTTATGATGATAATCCTGAGGTAGATTAATAAATTAAGATTTTATGCCAATATTATTAATGTATGATTTACATCAAATAAAAGATAATATTTAAAACAATATTCCTTTATAAAGTGGAAACTGCAAGCATAGTTTTTTGACTTCTTCCTTTACCTTCTGTGAAGATGCTTCTGATTTTTCCACAAGTACTGTATTTATAAGATGAGCAATGATTTTCATCTGATCTGGACCCATTCCTCTAGTGGTCAATTGAGGTGTGCCTAAGCGTATGCCAGAGGCAACTGCTGGCGAATTCTGATCAAAAGGTATTGTATTTTTGTTGCATGTTATATTTGAAGAATCAAGTAATGTTTCAGCTTCTTTCCCTGTAACTCCTTTTGTAGTTACGTCAACAAGCATTAAATGATTATCAGTACCACCAGAAACCAGCCTGAAACCTTCATTCTTCAAATTCTCAGCTAATGCCTGCGCATTGATGAGGATTTTTTTCTGATATTCCTTAAAATCTTCACTCAAAGCTTCCTTAAAAGCCACTGCTTTTGCAGCAATGACATGCATAAGAGGACCTCCTTGAATCCCGGGAAAAATAGTTTTATTAACAAGCTTGCTCAATTCGGGATCATTTGTAAGGATCATCCCACCTCTAGGACCTCTAAGAGTTTTATGAGTTGTGGTAGTAACAAAATGTGCATATTCACAGGGTGATGGATGTAGCCCGGCAGCTACAAGACCTGCTATATGAGCCATATCTACAAGTAAATAAGCATTAACAGAATCAGCAATTGCCCTTAATCTTTTGAAATTCAAAATTCGAGGATAAGCAGATGCCCCAGCGACAAGCATTTTTGGTTTAACCTCTTTTACCTGTTCCTCAAGAGTATCATAGTTAATCTGTTCTGTTTCTCTATCAACTCCATAATGAGCAACATTAAAGAATATGCCTGAAAAATTGACTGGTGAACCATGAGTTAAATGACCTCCATGCGAAAGATCAAGCCCCATAATGGTATCACCAGGTTTTAGCACCGAAAAATATACTCCCATGTTCGCCTGACTCCCGGAATGTGGTTGAACATTAGCAAACTTAACATTGAATAGCTGTTTTGCTCTATCTCTAGCAAGTATTTCAGCTTCATCTATGAACTCGCAACCACCATAGTATCTTCTACCAGGATAACCTTCGGCATATTTGTTAGTAAGAACTGAACCTTGGGCTTCAAGAACAGCTTTAGAAACAGCATTTTCCGAGGCAATCAATTCTAACTTCTCTTCCTGTCGATTTAATTCTTTATTGATAACTTCAAATATTTCTGGATCTACTTCTTTTAAGCTTTTACCTAAAAAACTCATTTTTTGCCCCTTTTTTGCAATGTTAATTTGCATCAATCTATTGTCAAGAAAAAGTAGTAGTTTTTAAATATTTTCTTTATTTTTTGAATCTATGTTTTATTACGGTTTTTTATACCTAGAGCATATTAACTTAATAGAAAATAAATAACACCTTGTCGGATGTATCAATTCCGTAAAGGCAAAGAGATATTTCTTTGAACATAAGATGCAATTTTTTGATAATTTGATAAATCATCAGTAGAAGCTTTGATATCAGCTTTTAAAAGTTTCAATAAATCATTTAAGTAAGGGGATTTTAAAATATCATTTTTCTTACTTTCATCAATCACCGGTAAAAAGGCAATATACATATGATTTTCTATTAAAAAGGTTGTTTTTCCATAAAAATCATTAAAAAATGGGAGTTCTTCTGAAATCGCCTTCAAAGTTTTTCTTATGATCTGCAAGGAAAGGTTTGCGTGATTTGGGTATTTTGGTTTGTTTTCCCTGCTTTTTGCCTGATAAGCTTGAACTTTACCCACATCATGCAAAAGAGCTGCCATCATTACCGAAAAATCTTTTGTTTCCAGAGCTTTTAATGTAAATATGAGATGATCATAAAGTGTTCCTTCTGGATGATACTCTTTAGTTTGATTATGTTGCTTGCAAATTTTTAGCATAGGAAAAAATTTTATAAGAATCCCTTCCTCGGACATTATATCTATCAATTTTTTTGATTCATAAGATGTAAAAGTAAAGAAAAGTTCTGAAATATTTGGAAAAGGTATAATCTGTCTATCGTCCAAGCATGCATTTAACCAGCTGGCAAGAAAACTATGTTCTAAAATTTCATCAATTTCTATTTTTTCTTGCTTTTCATATTGATTGTTTGTGCATAATAAATTTTCTCCGCTTTCTGATTTATTTTTTTCAGATAGAAAATATGCATATCTTGAATAATAAGATAGATTACTTTGCTTTATGCATATTGCTTTATTTTCTTTAAAAATATCATAATGAAAGAGATTGATATTCTTAAAAGTTCTTTTTAAAGGATCATAAAGTATTGGTAAAAGGAAAACAGATTTATTATATAGATAATATTTATTAAATGATTCCAACAGATCAAAACCTCTCTCTTTGTTCACTTTAAGGAAAAACAACAATTGATCTTCAAAAAAGCAAGCAAAAGAAAAGGGGGTTAAATTTACATGATATATTTTGTCAAATCTCTTATATAGTTCATGAATTTCAGCATCTGTTATAAACTGAAAATACTGAGGAATTTTTCTATTGAGAAGATATAGTGCTGAATCACCAGCCAAAAAACAATTGTAGGGTTTTAAAATTATGGAAATTTTTTTAATAAATACCTGCACATCTGTTATATGATTAAAGGGCATGGATAGAATTCCTTTAAATCTTCTTATTTTCACTCAAATCGTAGACTATCAATCTACCTGACAAGACCTGGTAAAAACAGTTTCTTGCTCTTTTTCACATCTATTAGCATACTTTTGCTAGATTCCATTTGATTTTCTGGCGAATTGTCTTAAAGATAAATCATGACCGATCAAATAGAAAGATATGGTTTTTGTGGTAAAGATTGTCATTCTTGTCCAAAATATAATGACAAAAAAGAAGATTCATGTACTGGCTGTAAAGCTATTTCTTCCGTTTCGATAACTTGCAATATCAAATTTTGTGCTGAGAAAAGCGGTGTTTCTTTTTGCCCGATTTGTTCTAAATTCCCCTGTACATATTTTAGTTTTTTCACGCCAGAAGAATTAACTGAACTGTACCAGCATAAAGAATTGATCATCAAAGCAGAAATCAGCAGTCTTTAATCTTTACCTCAATTTCTAGTATGTTAATTCTACCAAATTATATTCAGTTGATCCCACACCTAAATTCTCGCAATACTTTAATAACCTATCATAATTTACATTGCCATTTTTCTTACAAAATTTATCTTGATCTACTGCTAATTCAAAGTCATTCTGATCCTGATTAAAGTAATAAGGCTCACTTTTAATCAAATCAATAGAAGCCTTATCGATTGCAACAGGATCATAACTTGCAAGTATTCCTATATCCGGAACAATAGGGTACCTTGAATAATCCAGACAATCACAATCTGGTGTCACATCCATCACAAAATTAAAAAAAGTCATTGGTTTTTTGAAATCATTTACGATTGCGTAAATAACATCACCCATTTTTTCTAAAAATTTTTCTGAAGACTCATTTTTCAAGACCTTTAAGCATCCTGTTGTACAAACAGTTATACAATCTGCACATCCAATACAATGATTAAGGTTGAATACTGCTTTACCATCTTTTATCGTAATTGCTTTCCCCGGACAATAGGCAACACATGTACCACATCCACTACATTTTTCAGTTTTTATCTGAGGTTTAACATCGCCGTGCATTTGCTGTTTGGTCGATCTAGTCGCCATACCCATGGCAATATTTTTCAATGCACCACCATAACCAGCGACAACATGACCTTTGACATGTGATAAAACTACCACCCCATCACTGTGAGCTATATCTGATGCATATTTAATAATTTGAAAATTAGATGAAAACTTAGTTTCGACTGTTTTCCCATTTTGAGACCTTAATCCATCAGATATAATTATGGGGCAGCCTATAGATTCATATCCAAAACCATTATAGACAGCTGCATTAAGATAATCAACCGCATTTGATCTTTGTCCTATATATAAAGTGGTAGTATCAGTTAAGAAAGGTTTTAGCCCATCCTTCTTGAGATTTTCAATAATTTTTTTAACAAATAAGGGTTTAATGAATGAAGTGTTTCCAATCTCTCCCATGTGAAGTTTTACAGCGATAAGAGCATTCTTTTTATTCACCTTTAATTTTGAATTATCATATAAAGCATCAATATATTGAAGAACTGATTTTTTATTTTTCTTGAAAGAAAAATAGAAAACATCACTTTTCATAGTAACCTCGCTTTTATTTGGATTTAACTCTTTAACAAATATTACATTTTAAGATCATATATAAAAAATAAGAACTTGATATAAAAATTGCTTTGCCATATAGAAATTCTGGAAAATTATGCATAATTTTTCAAATTCAATTTTACACAAATTGACAATTTAATCAAATTTTTAAATCACCTAAAAAACCTGAAAATATAATTTGCTATTTTTTGTACTTCTAAAATTGTTGAGGTTATTTTTTACTCTCTTTTTATATTTGGATCTTTTTTATTTAAAAGGACTTTGCTCAATTATTTTCTAGAATTTTTATTTTTACTTTTCCCCAATTTTTCTTTTTGCATTTCTTAATTATATGAGTTATGTTAAGAAACAAAAAGTGTAAGATTTTATTATGTTTTATAAAAACGCTTAAAAATGGAATAGTTTGAAGAATATAAAAAATGAAAAAATTATTATAATTCTTAACAATAATTTGACAAAATTTTAAATGAGTTATTATTAAAGAAAAAAAATTGTTTCTTTTATTATTTTATATTAAATCTATTTTCGAATATTGCTTTTAGCTGTTAATTTATTTAGAAAAAGCTGGAATTCAAATTACCTTTTTATTTTATAAAGCTTCCAATTATTCAAACCTTTTAAAAAGCTTGATAAATCCAGCTAAAAAAAAGTTTTTGCTTATTGATTTATTGCTATATATACAAAACGGTTTTCCAGGACTTTGGACTTAAAACTATTCCAGTTCAAACTAATAAATGAAGCATAAATCTATCTTAATTGAAACCATAATCCTGGAACAGCATTTTTTTTGTGTTATAATAGCCTGAATTTATGAAAACTCTTAATATTAATTTTATTGTAAACATTTAAAAAAAAGTATTGAAGGATATATGAAGATTAAATTTATCGCTTTTGATATCGATGGTGTTATTTTTGATTCCTCCTTTTTTATAGAAGAAGCTTATTCAGAAGCAATTGATCTATTTTGCAATAAATATGCTTCTCTTTCACTAAAAAAACCTTCACGTGATGAGATCATTTTTGTTATTGGAAAAACATATAAAGAGATCATATCATATCTATTCCCTTATCTTCCTGCAAACTACCATGAACATTTTAGATCTATTTTGCTGGATATCCTTGATACAAAAATAAGAGAAAAAAAAGGAACTCTTCTACCTGGAACTGAAGAGGTTATAAGTTCACTATATATACAGGGTTATTTTTTAGGAACAGCTTCAAATGGTTCTCAGGCTTATGCAGAAGCTGTATTACAAACCTACAATCTCGATAAATATTTCAAGGAAATGAAATTTGTAGACTTTACATATTTTAATTCTAAACAAGATATTCTTTCATATTATCTAAAAACTTACAATCTTAAGAATTCTGAGTTACTCATGGTTGGCGATCGTAAGGTTGATCTTGATGCGGCTAAAGCCAATAACACTTATTTTTGTGGTATAGTCGGACATGGTAATCAAGAGGAGATTATCGATTCCGATTTTATTATACCGAGTCTTTATTCACTCGATACTATCCTTAATACTATTTAGGAGGAAACATGCTATCAAGAAAACGCATTATTTCTGTTCTCGTTTGTCTTTCAATTTTACTTTTTCTATTTCTTAGTGCATCCTCAATCCCTGGTCTATCACATTTTGTGCTAGACAATGGATTAGAGCTTTTCGTCGTCGAAAACCATAGCGTCCCTCTTGTTACAATACAGATTGCTTTCCGAGCTGGAGCTATTGGTCAAGATGCTACTAACTGTGGCTTATTCCACCTGCATGAACACATGCTTTTCAAGGGAAACAGCAAATTTAAGACTCAAAATGAGTTCACAGCTGCCATGAACAAGCTTGGAGCATCATCATGGAATGGTGGAACTTCTAGTGAATATGTCGATTATTATTTTACTATTCCATCTTACAATCTTGAACAAGGTCTTGAATTCTGGGCTTATGCTGTCAAAGCTCCTCTTTTCAATGAAGAAGAGATTAAAAATGAAAGAGAAGTCGTTGCAAACGAAGTTCAAGGCTATTTAACGACTCCTTCATGGATTTTTAATGCTGCTTTAGACAGCAGAATGTTCTACAAGTATCCATGGCGAAGAGATGTCTCTGGTTCTATTGATATTATAAAAAATGCTACTTCAGAGCAACTATGGAATATCCACAACAGATTTTATATCCCTAATAATACCTGTCTATTCGTTGGTGGTGATGTTAATCCGAAGCAAGTTTCTGAACTTGTAAAAAAATATTATGGAGATTGGAAGAAAGGGGAAGATCCCTGGAAGAAGCCTCTTGACCCACATCCTGCTCTAAAGGACAATGTTAACTTTGTATATCCAGATTCAACATTCTATAAAGACTATGGCTGGATCGAACTCGCTTTTAGGGGACCAGATGTTCTTGCTGATACAGCATCAACATATGCTGTCGATACCTTCCTTTTCCTGGTTTCAAGTTCAAATAGCAAATTTCGCAAGAATATCTATGATGCAGCACCTATACTTTTAGATAAAGATCTTATGGATATTTCTTATCCTACTCAAAGAGATGGTGGAGTTATCTCCTTTATAGCTTATATTAACTGTGGCGTTGACAATATACTTGTTGAAGTTGAAAAACTTCGACAGGTTGTCATCGACGAGTTTACCAAAGTTGCAACTGATCCAAACTACTTTACTAAAGAAGAACTTGAACTTGCTAAACAGAAACTTTCAGATAATAATATCTGGACCATGGAAACTCCTTCAAACTTTATAGACACCATAAGTTTTTGGTGGTCTACCGCTACAACAGACTATTTCTTTGGCTATGAAGATAACTGCAAAAAAGTTAAAATCGAAGATATTCAATCCTGGATAAAAAAATATATTATTGGTAAACCTGCAGTACTTGGTTTGCGACTTCATTCAAATAAGATGAAAGATGATACTTATATGCAGGACAATCTTCAAAAATTAAACTATGAAATAGTTACTGCAGATAATGCATTCTGGTGGATTAAGAAATAAATTAACAAAAGGAGAAAAATGTGAAAAAAAATCATTATATTGCCATAGGTCTTTTTCTTTTGCTTTCGCTCCTTTTTGCATGCCAAACAGTTCAAACTCAACAGGCTGCTACTACTACTCAGCAGACTACTCCGACTGAAACCAAGTTTAACTATATCGATATCCCGCTTGTTTTGAATGCAAAAGAAGATGCTTTTAAAGATCAGATAGGTGATTTTGCAAAATCTCAGATTCCAACTTTTAAAGTATTCACCCTTGATAATGGTATACCAGTCATTGTCAAAATAAATCCTGCAAATAGAATATATAACGTTCAGTTAGTCCTTAGAGGTGGTGCTTCTCTTGTTAAAACTGATGATGCTGGTATTGAAATGCTTATGCTAAATACTATGGAAAGGGGTTCAACGAATTATGATTATGAAACTATTAAAAAGATCCTCGATGAAACATCTTCATCCATCTCATCAGGTGTTACATTCGATTTTTCTACTTATAGCTTGAATACTATAGATAAGTACTTTGATAAAACCCTGCCTATTTGGCTGGATACGCTTACTAATCCTTCATTTACCCAGTCAGATTTTAATAAAGCACTTGACAATATGAAAATGTATGATGAAGAAACCAAATCTGATCCATATTATCTTGGAATTCAAAAGTTAAATCAAGCTTTCTTCAAAAATACACCTTATGCTTCAACTCCTGAAGGAACTTCATACTCTCTTAAAAAAATGTCTCTTGCAAAAGTAAAGAAATACTATGAAGATTATTTTTCTTCAAATCGAATGTTCATAGTTGCTGTTGGAAATTATAATGTTGATACGCTGAAAACTCAGCTTAATGCAACTCTCGGTACTGTCAAAAATAATAATGTTAAGTTTGTTGAACCTTTCTCTTTTTACGGTAAAGTAAAAACCGATCTATTGAAGGTTCCTTTTTCACAATCTCGAGGAGTTTGTTATCTAAGAGGAGATTTTGCTGCTCCTGCCATGTCATCCGAAGAATATTTACCTTTTTCTATCGCCATGAATATGTTATCAGATCTTCTTTTTTCTATAGTTAGGGAAAAATATTCCGCATGCTATACTCCTATGGCTTATGGAAGAACATTTTTGTCTTCTTATGCATCAATTGTTATTTACAAGACAACTAAAACAGCAGAACTGAAAAAATATATTGATGAGGCTGTAACGCCTCTTCTGAAAGGGATGTGTCTGAATCAGGATCCATTATTAAAAGAAACCTTTGTTCCTATAGAAAATGCGCTTGAAGTATACAAGCAGCTATATGTCAATAGTACATATGAAAAACAACAAACAAATGCTGCTATGGCAAATCAGATTATTCTTTCAGTATTCCATTTCCAGGATTATAGATATTATTTGCTTGACATCGATAGAGTTCAAAAAGTCACAGCACAGCAAATAAAAGACGCAATACAAAAATACCTTACTCAACCTATAATGTGGATGATCTCTGGTGAACCAAATCTTGTTAATGCAGTAAATCCTGATGATTATCTTATCCTTGGGATAAAATAATTTATTTGAGATGATGAATTTAAAAACAAAGAGGTCTTAACTGCTTTTTGGTTTTTCGATTTTTAATTATTTTGAAAAAAGGCGGAGTATTTCTCTGCCTTTTTTTAAATTTTTGCTTCTAATTTAAAATAATTTAAATATAATTTTATCGGATTTTTATATGCGTAAAAATAAAATAAAAATAATCTGTTTTGCTATCGGTTCTGAAATCCTGCGTGGACTCACTTTTGATACTAATTCTATCTTTCTTGAAAACAAAATAAATTCACTTGGATTAAGTATTTCGAAGAAGATAATTTTATCTGATAATTACGAAATCATCGCTGAGTCAGTAAAAAATGAAATTTCATCAAATGATATTTTTTTTTCAATCGGTGGTCTTGGACCGACTTTTGATGATATCACAATAGATAGTTTATCTAAAATATTTGATTTGCCTGTTAGCTTTGATACTGATGCCATAAATAAAGTTGAAAACTTCTTTAGTAAATCAGATATCTTAGATGAAGATATTTTAAAAAAAAATCTAAGACAGGCCAGGTTTATTGGGTCAGCGCTGAAAAACATTTCTGGATTTTCGGTTGGTTCTTTTTTTAAAATTAATTTTGAAAATAGGGAAAAATTCTTTTTTTTGCTACCTGGACCTCCCGAAGAATTTAAAAACATGTTGCAGCATCAGGTTTTGCCAATATTGCAAAGTATTGTATCAAAATTTTATGATGAAAACTATAAAATTTTTCATAAAAATCTTTTTGTATATAATATTTCCGAAAGCAAACTCGAAAATCTCTTTATCAAAAAAGGGCTTTCAACTTTTAGTGGAATTTATGCAAAAAAATATCAAAAAATAATAGATCTTAGTTCTAGCGATTACGATGAAATCATAAAAGACCTGCATTTGATAGCTAATATAGATAATATTGCTGGATATTACCTAAAAGATATCAATAAACAATTCGTTTTCAATGAAACTTTTTTAGAAGTCGGCACTGATATTAAAACAAATGAGCATATTATTATTACAGAAGATTTATCCATGCAAAATATTCTATTTGATATTTTTTGCGATACAAGATATACTTTATCATTTGCAGAATCTTTAACCGGTGGACTTTTGTCTGGTTTATTAACTGAAATTTCTGGAAGTTCTAAGATTTTTAAAGGTTCTATAGTTTGCTATTCGAATGAAAGCAAAATAAATGTTCTTAATATTGATAAAAATCTATTGGATTCAAATGGTGCAGTTAGCAAGGAAATTGCGAAAGCCATGGCTTCAAACTGTAAGAAGATTTTTAACTCAGATATTGGCGTGGGACTTACTGGCATTGCTGGACCTACTGGTGCAACTGATGAGAAGCCTCTGGGTTTATGCTATATTAGTTCCTGTTCAAATGATTTTGAAAAAGTCTATCGATTTAATTTTTCAGGTGATAGAATTACGAATCAAAATCTTGCAGCTGTTTTCGGTTATTTTCTGGCTATTTACACTCTAACTAAGAGTCATAAAAATTATACCTTTTAACCTCTTTAAATATTATTTTTTAGAAAGTAATTTAATTAATTTTCTTACAGCTAAAAATTTACTGATTTTTTAGGAGGCTTTATGAGCATTTTTAAATCTTATGATATTAGAGGCATTTATAACGAGGAATGGAATAGGGATACAGCCTACAGGATTGGAAACATTCTTTGCCAGATATTGAATGCAAACAAAATACTTGTTGGAATGGATGGTAGAGTTTCATCCCCTGAGATCTTTAAAGCTTTTTCAGATGGTGCTACAGACTATGGTACAGATACTTACTATGCTGGATTAACTACCACACCAATGATCTATTTTGGTACTTCATATTTCGATTTTCCTGCATCAGTCATGATAACAGCAAGCCATAATCCAAAAAATTATAATGGTTTAAAGGTATCTGCTAAAAATTCGATCCCCATAGGTTACGAAACTGGTCTTAATAGGATTGAAGAAGCTATAAATAAGGGAACAATACCCCCGGTTAAAAAAGAAAATAAAGGAAAAGTAATAGAATTTAACTTTATTGACAAATATACCAGATTTATGGAAAATTACCGCCCTGAAAATCTTAATCTGGCTTATACTGTTGATTTCTCAAACGGCATGGCGAATCTTTTTTCAACATCGCTATTTTATGATGCCAGATTGAAAATCAATGATTTCATAGATGGTAATTTTCCCGGACATGAGCCGAATCCTCTTGAAACTAAAAATCAAACAGCAATTAAAGAAGCAACGAAAAGTTCAAAATCAGATTTAGGTATAATATTTGATGGAGATGCCGATAGAGTTATGTTCATCGATGAAAATGGAAATTTTATACAACCAGATTATATAATGGCTCTGTTAGGACTTTATTTTAAGGGCAGGACTCCTTTTAATGTACTCTATGATATAAGGACATCAAAATCTGTAGATATTTTCTTAAAAGAACTCGGCGCAAGCTGTTATATGTGGAAAGTCGGCCATGCTTATGCAAAAAGAAAACTACGTGAAATTGATGGTATTTTTGGTGGAGAACTTGCAGGTCATTATTATTATAAAGACTTTTACTACTGCGATTCTGGAGTCCTCACTTCTTTAATTGTACTTAATATGGTAGACAAATTAAAATCCAGCGGCAAGAGTCTTTCTTCCTGGTTAACTTCAATAGTTAAATATGCAAATTCAGGAGAGATCAATTTCACGATTAGCGATAAGCAAAAAGCGATTCAAGAGGTTGTTGAACATTTTACAAAAAAGGAAAAAGTGGTCAATATCTATGACTTCGATGGATACCGCATAGAATTTGATGATTGGTGGTTCAATATAAGACCTTCAAATACTGAACCATATTTAAGACTCATAGTTGAAGCAAGAGATAAAATCTTGCTTTCGCAAAAATTAAATGAGTTTTCGAGTATTTTAAATCCTTTTCTTAAAAATTAGTTATTTTAGAATTTTTAATTTCTAAAATGTACTGAATTACTTTGATTTGCTATTAACTAAGTATAACTGAAAGAATTTTCAAAAATTAGTTGAATATAAATAATAATAATGTATTAAATTAACTAATAAAATCAGGGGTTTTCTATGGACTTCGAAAAAAACGATGTTATTAAGGCTAGAATTGAAAAGATCAATGAGTTAAAAAAAATAGAGGGAATAGTCTATAAAAATAAGTTTGATAAAACCGGGAATATCAATGATATCCTTGCTAAAGAAGAAGGAGAACCAGTTTCAGCAGCTGGTCGAATTGTTGCTATTCGTGAATTTGGCAAACTTATTTTCTTTCATATTCAGGATTTTTCTGGAAAGATTCAAGTTGGTATTGATGCTAAAACAATTGGCGAGGAAAGGTTATCTTTCTTTAAAAAATATGTTGATATTGCTGATTTTATCGGTGTAACTGGAAAAATAATCTATACAAAAACACACGAAAAAACTATTTTAGCCGAAAGTTTTACTTTATTAACAAAAGCAATCAGACCTTTACCGGAAAAATGGCATGGGATAAGCGACCAGGAGATCAAGTATCGCCAGAGATATCTTGACCTTATTATGAATCCTTACTCAATGAAAAGATTTTTAAATAGAAGTAAACTTATTTCGGTTATACGAAAATTTCTGGAAGATAACCAATTTATCGAGGTTGAAACACCTATTTTGCAATCTCAAAAATCTGGAGCACTTGCAAAGCCTTTTATTACTCATCATAACGCTCTAGATATAGACCTGCATCTTAGAATTTCTCCTGAAACATACCTTAAAAGGTGTATAGCTGGCGGATTTGATAGAGTCTATGAATTTGCTAGATCCTTTAGAAATGAAGGGATGGATCCTTCACATATTCAGGAGTTTACCCTCCTCGAATTTTATGCCGCATATTGGGACTATAGAAGACTCATGCAATTCACTGAAGATCTTATAAAGTCGGTAATTCAGCAGATGACTGATAGTTTACAGATTGTTTATCAGGGACAAAAGATAGATTTTAGTGGGAAGTGGCCTATCTATACTTTTAGAGAATTGCTCATTAACAATGCCAATATTGATATTGATCAGTATTCTACTGCTGATGAACTTAGAAAAATCATAAAAAGCAAAGGAATAATCATAGAAGATATCGATAAACTGGGAAGAGGAAACCTCATTGATCAACTATATAAAAAAGTCGCAAGACCAAAGATGATAAATCCTCAATTCTTAATTAATCATCCTATCGATCTTTCCCCTCTGGCAAGAAAAAGTGACACAAATCCCCTGGAAACAGATAGATTTCAGCTTGTTGTGAATACATGGGAAATTATTAATGCATACTCTGAGCTTGTAGATCCTATTGACCAGAGGCAGAGATTTGAGCAACAAGCTCTGGCACATGCTGCAGGGGATGAAGATGCCCTTGAAATGGATGAAGATTTTTGTTTGTGTGTTGATCATGGTTTACCTCCAATAGCCGGATGGGGTATGGGGATTGATCGCTTTATGGCTTTAATATCTGATTGTGAGAATCTTAAAGATGTTGTATTATTCCCTCTTATGAGACCACTCGATTACAAATCGTTTTCCGGGAAGGATACAGATTTCAGTTCTTTAGATAACGCTGGGAGTGAACCTGGTTCAGATAAACAAAATTACAAACCCGCTGGAGACTTCAGCAAAACAAATTTGAAAACTGTTCAGACCGATCAAGCTTCCTTGGATTTAGCTTTTAAAAAAGAATTCCCCCCTTTGAAACCATTCCCATTCAATCGAGAAGAAGCTTTAAATTTACTTCATGAACATGTCAAATCTGATTCTCTTTTAAAGCATTCTCTGGCTTCAGCAGCAGTCATGGAAGGCCTTGCCTTATATTTCAATCAGGATAAAGATATCTGGTATATAACAGGATTATTACATGATCTTGATTTTGAAAATGTCCCATTTGAAAGGCATGGTCTTGAAACTGAAGAAATACTAAAATCCTATAACATTGATAAAAATATACTTCATGCAATAAAGGCACACAATGAAGAGTATACCGGAGTTTTACGCACCAATTCCTTCGATATAGCACTCACAGCTGCTGAGTCGATAACTGGGCTCATCTCAGCAACTGCTTTGATAATGCCTGAAAAGAAAGTTGAGTCCGTTAAAGCCGAATCAGTTATTAAGCGAATGAAGAAAAAAGATTTTGCAAGAAATGTAAATAGAGATTCAATCAATCTAATTGAAAAAATAGATCTTCCTCTTGAAAAATTTGCAGAAATAGCCATCGATTCGATGAAAAAGTATTCATCATTGCTTGGTATCTGAACTTTCAACATAGATTTAAATATATGATTGTGATCGCTAAGATCATGAAAATCAATTATTCGGGTGAGAATAATATAACAACTATGAAAAACAGCAGTCTAAAAGAGACAGAAGATTGCATTCTTTTAATCCATGAAAATTATAAAATAATTTTTACAAAAAAAGATGCAGGTAATTTTTCTTTTCAACAGCCTTTTATTGATGAAAATCTGACCACTAATTCCCGCAAAAAATTTTTTGAAAAATTTGAAATCCCATCGAAAAATGTATATAATCCAATACTTGAACATGGTTCAAAATATTTTTTGGCAGATAAGCCTTTAAATATTGATGCCTGCTATAAGAATTCACAGATAGGCATAGGTGATGCCGTACTGGTTTTAAAGCCTGATTTATACGGAATGATCACTTTTGCAGACTGCATCCCCCTTGCTTTACTTAATAGAAAAGCAAATATTTGTGCTGCTATTCATCTTGGGTGGAGAGGAGTTATCGATCTTGCTATTTTAAAAATGATTTCAGCGTGGAATAAGATATATGATGTTTCAAATGTTGATTGGGAAGCTATTATCGGACCATCTATATTTGCAAACAACTTTGAAGTTCAATCAGATTTTATTGAAAATTTGAATAAATCCAATAGATCGATGACTAAATTTCTAATAAATATTGAAAATAAGTACTATTTCAATAATAGAGTTGCTCTTTCTACAACTCTTCAAGATATAGGTATATATTCTTGTTTTCAGCTTGATATAGATACTTTTTCTGATTCTAGATTTTCTTCATACAGAAAAGAAAAACCTTATAACATGACTCAAGCACTCCTGGTAACAATGATTAAATAATATTTTTCGGTTCAATGCATTACCTTATTATCATTATAATGATTAATCATTTAGCATGATATATACATCATCGTTTATTCAGTATTTGTTTATTTATTGTAAATGGAATTTTGGAAAAAATTCTTGATTGAAGAAGTTAGGCTATCTACCTCTTCTTTTGCAGTAACAAAAGAAGTTGATAATCTTATCCCAATATTTTTATAAGAAGTTATGGCAAATCCGTTTTGTTTTAGATGCTTATATAACTCATCTACCATATCTGTCTTTATGAGCAGGATATTTGATTTCAAGTTCATGTATCTTGAGTCATAAGAGAATAAATGAAAGTTGTTTTCTCCAGAATTATTTTTTTTATATAGAGAAGTCTCAATTTGAGATATGTTTTCGAGAAGATACGACATTGAATCCTCAAGTAATTTGTTCAATTTATCTATTCCAATGCCTTTGACAAATTTAAAAGATCCTTCAAAGCTTGAAACAGAGATAGGATTTCTATTTGATACTTCATAAGTATTGATAATATTTGAGTTTTCATCTAAATTGAATAAATCTTTTTTATTTCTCCAGCTCTGTATAACTGGTAAAGTGTCAAAAGGAATATATGCCAATGAACTTCCAGGATAACCAAATAGCCATTTGTGTAAAACTGTAAAAAATACCGTATTCTTATACTTACTAACATTTAGCTTTCCCCAGAATGGGAACTGGGAAAAATCTACCATTAACAGAATATTTTCTTTATTACAGAATTCATAGATTAAATCAAGATCATGAATTTGCCCATTAAAAAAATCTACAAGGCTCAATAAAAAAACATCTTTACCTTTTACATTAAGTTCAAGCCATTCCTGGTCGATACCATTTTCAGGATAATCAACCAGATTGAACACACATAAACTCAATTTGCTCATATTTTGAATAGGTAAAATAAGGGATGGAAAGTTATTTTTGTAGGTGACAAATTCTGGTTTTTTATTGTTTTTCAGCATAAAATCTTTTATTATATGTAATGCTGCATATGTGACTGCCTGAGAAACAGGACCTGAAAAGAACCATTTTTCAGCTGTCCCTCCAAAAACAGAGGAAACATGACTTCTTGCACTTTCAAAATATTGATCTACTTTTTTCGTAGTATTTGAGCCATGATTATACAATGATAAAAATTTGTGAGTCTCCCGTGAAACATCCTTAGGAACCTTGCAAAGATTAGCGTAATTGAAATAATATTTCAATTTTTCATCATAATTATTTGATCTAAAATGTCTCATAAATATCTTTAAATTCTTTCTCGTTTCCATCATTACCTTTTGAAAATTTATTTGCCGATAACATAGCTCTTAAGTAAATATTCGATCTTATAGGAATAAAAATTCGTATATAAATAAAGAAATCAAGAATTTTTATTTGTTCAGATAAGCGTTGTCAGATTCAAACCATACTGTATTGAATAAATTAAACAAAATAAAAATCAAACCGCAATAAAATATTCTTTTTAGAATGGACAAAATTAAAAGTGTAGACAGCTTGCTATTCTTCACTGTATAGTTCAAATGAATAGCTAGGTGTTACTACACCGGTCCCTTTAACTATAACAAGGAAAGAACCGAACTGTGTTAAAGATACTTGTCCTTTATTATCATCATTAATAAATACATCGTAGTCACCGGCTTCAAAAGTAAGCGGGGATGAAGTCACTCCATTAGCCAAATTAGAGAATTCAGTTTCTCCAATTTTCACTGTAGGAGCGGCAGTTCCGTCAGATGTTATGTATAGAACGCTAACCTCTGGTTTGATCAACTCTTCGCAGGAAAAAAGCAGTACAGAAATAATAATTAAAAGAAGAAATACCTTTAAGTACTTTTTCATTTCTACCTCCTAACTCTTACCCTTTTAATAGCACAAATTCGGCTTTTTTCTTTCAAATTCATGCTTTTTAACAAAAACTTTTTCGATATGTAATAAATCAGTACCAAAAGATGAATTACAATAATTAAATAAGGCTTTTCACTTGTTTACACAGTCTAGCCGTGGATAGAAAAGAAACAATTACTTATTTTAAAAATGTTTGCAGATTTACCTACACTTATTCTCGAAGAGCGTTAACTCATAGATGAAAAAATCTTAAGATCTCGTATACAACAAATGCAGGCCATACAAGAGCCTTCAAAACGCCAAGAACACCTACCCAAAAAGTTGCAGCATTGGAAATAAAGTAGATAGCGGCACCAATAACACCAAGACCATACACTGCACCACCTGTAGTAGCATGATAGTAAGATTTTTCATTCATATTATCACCTCTTTTTTTTCTCTCTATTATAAATTTTTATTGATGCATAATATATTAATAATCAACTAAATCGTATTAGGCAAAATTGCGACTTCACAGTTTAGATTGTATTTGCCATTCAGGTATTCTGATAAAGCTAATATACCAGCAATCTCTGTAAAATAATGTCCTAAAGCTAAAAAACCGGTTGAAGATTCTTCACAAATTGCTGGCGTTTGCTCGCTTATCATACCAGAGATAAAAAGTTGACTTCCAGATTTTATCGCACCTTCAAGACAATTATCGGAACTCCCGCTTATTATAGTAACCAATTTTGGGACTCTATTATTATCCCCAATCATTTTGAAATTAGCACTATTAGAGAACCTGGTTTTATTAAAAATATATTTGTCGATGATTTCTGCCATCATTGAAACAGAATATTTATTTTTATTTTTTCCAATAAACCCGAATTCGAATTTTTCTATATCATCCAGTCCTATAAGTTTTGATAAAATCGCATTATGACCCAGAGTTGGGTGAGCATCCATTGGTAGATGAATCCCGATAAGATTAATATTATTTAGCAATAGAGAAGCAATTCTTTTTTTTTGCACTCCAATTAACGAAAAATAATTTTTCCCAAAAATTCCATGATGAACAATTATAGTATCTGCTTTTATTTCTTTTGCCTTTTCTATGACCTTCTGGTTAAAACTGACAGCTAAAAGCACTTTTTCAACTTCAAGGGAACCTTCCACCTGTAAGCCATTTTTACAATAATCCTCAAAGGTCGCAAAATTATATAGCTCAGATAGAATCTTTTCAAGTGAGTATATATTCATTTATTTTTCCATTGTTTTAAGTTTCTTAATCAATTTAGGAGTATGCATTATCTATTTTATGTTTTATTGTTTATGAAAATTTTAAATTATTCTTTTTCATTTTAGCTTTGCCTTCTCACAGTATTATATTACAGATCGCCTAAATTTCCATATTTATTTTAATAATAAGCTAAGTACAAAACACTTAGATTTATCGCAAAATAAACTGTTCTACATATAATAAAGTACTTCATAGCAATAATCATAGCTTATAAAAATTTCTAAAGTCCTGATCACTCCTGCCTATCTGAATAGAAAAGATAAATCTTCAATTTTAGTATAAATAATTTAAAATAAGGTTGAACAACTCAAAAATTATATAAATCTTATTTCTGAAGTTGTTGCCAGAACAAGATTAATGCGAAATCAAAGTGATAATAACAATCTTGACATATTTGTTTTAGCTAATATATTTTATACAGGCACCCGTAATTCAGTGGTAGAATGCCAGCTTCCCAAGCTGGATATGTGGGTTCAATTCCCATCGGGTGCTTTTATATTTTTATTATTGGAGAAGTCTAAGTTGACCGGGTTTAAAGTAAACTAATTGCTGGTTATTTTTATATTTCCATCTGCTTCCCAAGATATTTGATCAAAAATATTTTAATGGATTCCATTTCAAAATCAGAGATAAAATTTCTTGATAGATAGGCTTTAACGTCAAAGAAATTTATTGCATTCGGATCTTTTTTTATTCGTGAACAAAAATTGTAGATAACAAAGGTCATAAGTTGAGACATATAGGGTGTATAGCCTAAGCGTTGAAGATAAAGATTGAAATAGACCAATTCTTTGATACTCATTTTAAAGCTCCTTTATTAAAATAATAGTCATTAAGTTTTGAAAAATTACAAAAATAGAATTTTTTTTTAGCAATAGTAGAATAGAAATTTCTGTTTAATATATTTCCTATACTCCAAGATTATTTAAATTAAATTTTTGAAAGCATACTTTCTTTAAAATAATTTTTTTACCTTATGTTAGAGAATAATTTGCTTATCAGAAGATTTGTCTTTAGTTTAAAAATAATTGTATAATAAACAAAGGATAAGAATGAATTTTCGACTGATTATAGACGATGCTTTTGATTCCTTTAAAAACATGGCGATTGATGAAGCTATTGCCCGCGCTGTTTCTGAAAACTTAAGTTTACCAACGCTTAGATTTTACCGCTGGAAGCCTTCTACACTTTCACTCGGTTATTTCCAAAAATATGAGAAAGAGGTAAATCCTGACGGTTTGATAAAATGGGATCTTGGAATAGTTCGCAGAATAACCGGCGGTAAAGCAGTGCTTCACGATGATGAAGTAACTTATTCATTTTGTATCCCGGCATCAAGCCCTTTTTTTAAAGAGGATGTTATAAGCTCATACAAAATCGTTGCTCAAGCACTAGCTGCTGGTTTGAAGAATATGCGTATCGATGCACAGATGAATAAATTAAATGGGAACGGAGATTTAAAACCTTCAAGTGTTTGTTTTGAAACACCATCAATATATGAAATAACTGTTAATGGGAAAAAAATCATTGGTTCAGCTCAAAAGAGATTTCAAAATGGATTTTTACAACACGGATCTATCCCTTTGACATTCAATGTCGATAAACTATTTGATTGTTTCAAATTTCCATCCGATGAAGTTAAATTGAAGATGAAAAGTCTTTTCAAGTCAAAAGCAACCGCAATTTTCGACGAAATAGACCAAAAACTAACTATTGATCAGATAATTAGTTTTTTTGTATCAGGTTTTGAAAAAACTCTAAATATTGAATTTATTAAATCCAGTCTGTCAGAATATGAAAATGATCTGGTTGAAAAGGAGTTGTATAAAAAGTATTCATCAACAGATTGGTTAAAAAAGTTTTAATGTTAATTTAATGTTGCTCGTTTAGAATCTTTTTTTATACAAACTGATAATTACACTGATAAAAATATTCTAGCTCAAGAGTTTTTCAAGTTGATCTCTCGTAAAGTATTCAATAACTATTTTGCCTTTTTCAAGGGATCCATTTATCTTAACTTTTGTATCAAATTTGTATGATAATTTCTCTTCAATTTCTTTTATAAATGGATCAGTCTGAGATTCTTTGCTCTTTACCTCTTTTTTAGGGGTATTTTCACCCTTTGAATATTTTTTCACCAATTCTTCTGTCTCTCGAACTGATAGTCCTTCATTAATAACTTTATCGGCTATTTCCTGTACTATTGCTTCATCATCGATTTGTAAAAGAGGCATTGCATGGCCTCTTGTTATTTTTCCTTCTAATAATTTTGTTTTAATTGACATTGGAAGTCTTAATAATCTTGTGACATTCGTAACATAGACTCGACTTTTACCAAGTCTTTTTGCAATATCTTCATGAGTATATGAGCCTTTTTCAATAATTTGAGATATTGCGATGGCTTCTTCTATAGGGTTGAGATCTTTTCTCTGAATATTTTCAATCAATGCGATTTCAAGCATTTCTTCGTCTGAAAATGATTTTATAATTGCAGGTATCTTTGTCAGCTGAGCTTTTTTTGCAGCTAGAAATCTTCTTTCACCTGCTATTATCATATAATTACCATTATGGGGAGTTAAAAGAATTGGTTGCAATATCCCTTTTTCTTTAATTGATTCAGCAAGTTCATTTAGTTCATCAGTATCGATTGTTTTTCGAGGTTGATCGGGATTTGGAATTATTTGATCTATCTGAATGTATCGTATATTATCATGTGAAAAATTTTCATCATATTCATTTACCGATACTTCACTGGAGAATAAGGCATCAAGGCCTTTACCCAAAGCTTTCTTTGTCATTATTATGCTCCTAAAGTTGTCTGTTGAAGGATTTCTTTAGCTAAATTCCAATATGCGATAGCTCCAGCTGATTTTGGTTCATACTGAAGCACAGATACTCCATGAGATGATGATTCTGGAATCGAGATATTTCGCGGGATCATTGTCTTGTATAATTTTGATTCAAAATATTTTTTTACTTCTTCATGGACTTCTTTCGATAAATTAGTCCTGGTATCATACATGGTTAAAACGACACCATTAAGTAACAACTGATTGTTTGAAGTATTCTGAACCATTTTGATCGTTTTTAAAAGCTGACTTAACCCTTCCAGAGCAAAAAACTCACATTGGACAGGTATTAAAACTTCGTCGGAAGCAGCTAAGGCATTTATAGTCAATAAACCTAATGAGGGAGGAGTATCGATAAAAATAAAATCATAATCGTTTTTTAAGGGATAAATTATGTTCTTTAACTTGTACTCTCTTTTAGGTTCATTAATAAGTTCAACGAGGGCACCACTCAAATGAATATTTGCTGGAGTTAGATATATACCATTTTGATTGATAATTACATCCTTTATAGGTATCTGCTCCATCAGTGCATTATATATGGTGGGATGTGAATCACTAATTTCGAAACCAAGACCGGAGGTAGCATTGCCCTGTGGGTCCAGATCCACAACAAGAATATCTTTTTTCATTGCCGTTAAAGCTGCTGCAAGGTTAATTATAGTGGTCGTTTTGCCGACACCACCTTTTTGATTACTGACAGTAATTATTTTCCCCATATCAACTCCACAATATTTCTTTCAAAGTCAAAACCTATCACTTCGTGATATTTTACCCCTTTTAAGTTATCACACAATTTTATATTTTTTACAACTAAAATTTCATTATCTATTTCACTTTTTTTACCTTTCATGGCAAATATTTTAGCATTACTGGAAAAAATAGATCTGGAGATCTTTAAAAAATATTCAATCGATGCGAAAGCACGAAAGACAATAATATCAAATTTCTCTTTTACTTCTTTAACATTTGAACAGATTACTCTTGCTTTTTCAAATGAATAATGATCAATTATCGATAATAAAAAATCTGATTTCTTATGATTCGATTCTATCATGGTAATATTCAAATTTTTATTAACTATCAATAATGGAATCGATGGGAAACCTGCACCAGATCCAACATCAGCTATTTTTAATTTTGATAATTCATCAGCAAAATCAGACATATTTTGAATAATTTCATAATAAAATTCTTCCTCGTTATTTTCCGCCAAGGAGCTTTTTTTTTGAATATTTCCAGAATTGTATGATTCACTTATCAATAAAGGGTAAATGGACAATGAATCCAAAAAGTGTTTTTCATAAAAATCATCACTTTTGATCGAAGTCAAATTATATTTTACATTATTCTCTAATATTGCATTTTTATAATATTCAAAATCGTCAATGAATGGGTTCATTAATTGAATTAAATGTTTTCTTTGTATTTTCATTTTAACCTTAAAATGTTTCACGTGTAACATTCTTTATCAATTTAATCAGAATTGCGAAAAATCAGATTTTTCATATAGATACACTAAATCTTATCTGGATATTATATAATTTATTAATTTATTCTACTTATTTTTCTTAGTGAAATCTCTATAGAAATGAGGTCGGTTGGTTTAATGCCGGGAATATTAAGCAATTCATAAAATGTTTTTGGTTTATATTTCAATATTCTTTGTTTTGTTTCGATCGACAATGTTTTTATTGCTGTAAAATCAAAATCTTCCGGAATATTAAAATTTTTTCTATTTTTTATTCTTTCTACTATCTGCTTTTCATGCTCAATGTATCCTTCATATTTTATTTCAAGGAAAATTGATTCAGCAAAATCTGAAAATAAATTTTCATGAATATACAATTTTTCAAAATCTTCAAAATTTAGAACATTTTGTTTAATTATTTTATCAATTGTAGTTTTTTTTTCATTAAATAAAACTGTGCTATCTTTTGACAAAAGTATTTTTCTTTTAAGAGAGATCTGTTCTTCGATAATTCTCTTTGTGTCTTTATCTAATAATGGATAATTTTTATTAAATTTTGACAATCTTTCATAAGCATTGTCATTTCTAAGTTCAAGTCTAGCTTCAGCTCTTGCAGTAAACAATCTGTAAGGTTCATCAACGCTTTTAGTTATAATATCATCTATCATCACACCTATGTAGGATTCTTCCCTTTTAATAGTAACTTGTTCAATATTCATAACAGAAAGAGCAGAATTTAAGCCTGCAACAAAACCCTGACCTGCAGCTTCTTCATAACCAGAAGTTCCATTAATCTGTCCGGCAAAAAAAAGATTGTGAATATTCTTTAATTCAAGAGTATGTTTTAATTGTACCGGGTCAATAATATCGTACTCCACTGCATATGCAGGTTTAATTATTTCTATATTTTCAAATCCTTCAATTGTTTGTAATAAATCTTTTTGATATTTTTCAGCCAGCGAAGTTGAAATACCATTCAAGTACATGGTTTCAGCATCTATGCCCTCGGGTTCTATAAAAATCTGGTGCTTTTCCTTATCAGCAAATTTAAAAACCTTATCTTCAAATGAAGGACAATATCTTGGGCCTATCCCTGAGATCATACCTGAGTATAAAGCAATATCATTTTTATGTTCTATAATTATCTTTTTTGTCTTTTCATTTGTATGAACAAGATAACATGGAAGTTGTGGTAAATTTTTTTCATTATTTATATACGATTTTATTGAAAAAAATAAAGGTTTTTCACTACCATATTGTTTTTCAAGCTTTTCAAAGTTAATGCTTGATTTCTTTACTCTTGCTGGAGTTCCTGTTTTAAACCTTTTTAATCTTATGCCCATGTCTTTCAGGGATTCAGAAAGATCTTTTGATGCAAACTCACCCAATCTACCATTATCAGAACTATATTTACCTATGAAAATTTTCCCATTTAAAAATGTACCGCTTGTAATTATCAAAGATTTACAAATGTATTGCATTCCTCTTTTTGTTTCGATACCTTTAATTTCATTTTTATCTAACAAAATATTTGTGATTTCATCCTGAATTATTGTTATATTTGGAATTCTTGAAATAAACTCTGTGGCTAACTTTGAATAGTAATATTTATCAATCTGGTGTCTAATAGCCTGCATTGCAGGACCTTTTTTAGTATTCAATTTTTTAAACTGAATAGCAGCTTTATCGGAAATTTGAGGCATAAGTCCACCAAGAGCATCAAGATCCTTCACAACAATCCCTTTTGATATTCCTCCTATTGAAGGATTGCAGGATATTTGAGCAATAGTATCATAGTTCATTGTTATTAATGCAATTCTCAAATCAAATTTAGAAGCTACATAAGAAGCTTCAAGTCCAGCGTGTCCAGCTCCGCAGACTATAATATCAAACATCTAATTACCTCTTAACTTTGATAACTGCATATATATTAACTTATTTTTATCAAAATTAAATAATTTTCTATCAATAAAAAATTTAGCAAATTTCTTATTGACTATATTATTTTATATAGTATAAAAATATGAGTGTTTTTTTATTTATAAATTAGAAACCTATTTTCCCTTAATTTAACTCTACAAAGTGTAATTATTATTTTTGATATTTCTTTTTTTATAATCTTATTTTAAAAAAAATGCTCAAAATTTAAAGGAGTTTTTAAATTGCTTGATCTTGGTTTATTTGATTCAATTCAAGAAAAAATCATTATCGAAACTGGAGAAAACTATTTTACTAAGAATTTAATTAAAGAATTTGATATTTCTCAGATTTCAGATTCTTCTCTTTTACTAAAGGGAACCATAACTATTGATGAAAAATCTTTTTATCCTGAAGTAGTTATAAGACTTACCGATAATTCAGTATCGACATCCTATTGTACCTGTGAAGATTACAACGATTTTTGTTCGCATAGAGCTGCATTAGTATTTAAATTTTTGAATGATCAAAAATTATTTTTAAATGACGATAATTCCTTAAATGACAATAATTTTAAAGATTATAAACGACAAATAGCTAAAAGCCGTTTTTTTAAATCCACACATAGAATAAGTGAAAGATATTCCGTCAAATTATTTTTAATACTGGATGAATTCTTCAATAATGAACTCAGATTCAGACTTAATTTTTATAAAGGTGATGATCCCATAAATTTTTATACAGATATTTCATACAATGAAAAATGGGATGAACAAAGAAACTTTAACTACACTCTCTTTCCAATGAAAGATAGATTAATAATAAAAACTCTTCAAGATTGGTTTGAACATATACCTGAAGAGGATTTCTTGATTCCTAAAGACAAGGTTGATCAATTTATAAAGTTAGTTTCAGATTTTCCTGAGCTATATGTATCTTCAAACAATACAAAGTTTGAAGTTTCTAAAGATTATTTAAAACCTAAACTCGTTGTTAGATATACTGAAGAAAATGGATTGGTTAATGTTAAGTTTGATAAACCACTTCAAATTATTGATGGCAACTTCCATCAATGGATTTTAAAAGAAAATATTCTATTTCCTTTAAGGATAAAACTTCCTGAAATAGTATGGAACTTTTTGTATAATGATTACATAAAACTTGAACAGTCTGAAATAGCAGATTTTTATTATGATATTATTCCAAGAATTTCAAATTCATTTGATATTGATTTTAGTGGAACTGTAAATCTTGAAAATGCTAGCAAGTACAATTATTCGTTTTTTTGTGATTATGACGGAAATATTACCATAAAACCTGATATTGCCATCTATTGTGATGAGGAGACTCCTTCAATTATCGATTTTAAATTTGGTTCCTCTGAAAATATTTACATGACACTTTACAAAAATAACAAATATTACATCTGCAAACGAAATTTGTTGCAGGAAAAGAAGATCTTTATTATATTAAAGCAATATAATTTTACCTATGAAGATAATAAATTCGTCCAGAAAGATAAAATACGATTCAAGAGCTTTCTTGAAGAAGGGTTAAATAAACTAAGAAGCGAAGGTGAAATATTTTTCTCTGATGAATTTAAAAAAATAATGATTGAAAAGAACTATATTACTGTTGAACTCAATATAGAATTTGAGGAAAATGAACCACAAGATTTAAAGATCCATGAATACTACTATTTAACAAATGGCTATAAAATAGATTCAGATTCGATTGAAAAGATACAATCCAATAAGCGTTTCATTGAAATTGAAGGAACTACAACAGCCATAGAAAATTACAATGAAATAAGGCAATTAAAAAATATACTGGCATCTGTTGCCCTGAATGTAAAAAAGTTACCAAACCAATTTATCACCAAAATTGATATCTCACATTTTCTTTACGTATATGATGAGATAAACAAAATACTTCAAACTTCACCAGATACAAAAGTATCTTTTACATTACCGCAAAAATTAGAAAAAATGATAACTGTACGTGATGCTTTTGTTAAAAATCAAGATATTTCAATATTCAAAAAGAAAGTTTCAATTCCTAATGAAGTTAAAGATGTTTTAAGACCATATCAAAAATTTGGCTTTTTCTGGTTTCACTTTCTTAAAGAATTCAACTTTGGTGGTATACTGGCCGATGATATGGGGCTTGGGAAAACAGTACAGGTTCTCACCTTTATTAAAAGTCTTGATTCCGCTAAACCGTCACTTATTGTTTGCCCTACTTCTCTTTTATTTAACTGGCAAAATGAAATTAATAAATTTTTTCCAAATACAAAAGTTCTTGTTATTAAGGGCAATATAAACGATAGAAAAACTTTTATCTCTCATATCAATAGATATGAAATTATTGTAACATCTTATTCACTTTTACGAAATGATGTTGAAATGTACCAGATTTATGACTTTGAAGTTATTGTTCTTGACGAAGCAAATCATATTAAAAATCCTAATACAAATGTATCAAATGCTGTAAAACAACTTTCAGGAAATCACAAATTTGTTTTAACCGGGACACCTGTTGAGAATAATCTAGTTGAACTCTGGTCAATTTTTTCCTTTGTTTCACCAATGTTACTTGGTAAATTTAAACCATTCAAAGATTACTATGTTGATAATTTTTCTGAATCAAGATTGGAAGAGCTAAAATCCAGGATCTCTCCTTTTGTTTTACGAAGGAATAAGATAGATGTTTTAAAAGAATTACCACCTAAAATTATACAGACTTTTGAAGCTGAACTTTCCCCCACTCAAAAGAATTTATACCAGGATATACTTATTGAGGTCAGCGAGAGTGTCATGAGTAGAATTAGAAAAGAAGGGCTGCAGAAATCTAAAATTCATGTACTCGCAGCGCTTCTTAAACTACGCCAGATTGCAAATCACCCTGGTCTTATTGATAAATCATATCTTGAAGGTGAAGAGATGTCAGGCAAAACAGAGCTGTTAAAAGAAATTCTAATAGAATCAGTTGATGCGGGGCACAAGATTCTTATTTTTTCTCAATTTACTCAAATGCTGTCAATTCTGAGAAGAGAGATAGAATCGCTTTCATTTGATTACTCATACCTTGATGGTTCTACTCCTGAGATAAAAAGAAAGGATGAAGTTCAAAAGTTTAGAGAGACAGATATTCCGATTTTTTTAATCAGTCTTCGCGCTGGAAGCTATGGTTTAAATCTGCCTGAAGCTGATATAGTTATAATATTCGATCCATGGTGGAATCCTATGGTTGAAATGCAAGCAATAGATAGAGCTCATAGAATTGGGCAGCATAAGACTGTCAATGTATACAAGCTAATATCTAAAGACACTATTGAAGAAAAGATAATTCAACTTCAAGAAAAGAAAAGAAAGCTATTTGACTCTGTTATGAATGTAAATAATATCTTTAAAAACCTCACAGAAGAAGATATTGAGGAGTTTTTTTCAACTTAGTATTCATATATAATTAAAAAAATAACTTTATGCTTGGTCGAAAGCCTGAAGTTCGTAAAATGATATTTTTTCGAATTTTAAAATAAAACATCACCAGAAATAATGAGAGGAATTTACTATTGTTGATATTAATAAAAGATCCCTCTCTTTTTCATCATTATATCACAATTCAAACTGATAAAATACATAAAAAAACTATCTAAATATAGGTTCATCCGGTATATTATTCTTCATCAGTCAAATCTGTTTTTGTTTCTATCTCTTCATCATCTATCATCTGTTTTGAAATATCAGATAGAGAATCATCCTCATTAAGTTTTAATAATCTACTTCCCATGGTGTTTCTATTTTGTACTCTAATATTTGCAACTTTTGTCTTAAAAGTCTTCCCCATTCTGGTAATAATGACTATTTCGTCATCTTCTGTAACATTAGTAACTGTCAATATGTTCCCGGCTTTTTCTTTGTTTGTGATACACTGTACCCCTTTAACACCTCTATTTGTCAATCTTATTTGATCATGTGGAATTCTTTTTGCATAACCTTTTTCAGTAACAACAAGAATGTGTTTGTCCTTTTCAACCTTAGTCATATTGACGACATAATCTTTTGGACTCAACGAAACACCTTTTACTCCAATAGCACTTCTACCAATATCATTTATATTATCTATCGAAAAACGCGATATGTATCCCATAGCAGTGACAATAATTACCTGTTCGTGTTCCTCCATAATAATAGAATCAACTACTACATCATCTTCATTTAGTTTGATACATGTTATCCCTGTACTTTTTCTGCTATTTATAAGGGATAATTCCATCTTTTTAATGATTCCTTTACGAGTTATGAATATAAAGTAATGGTTGTCAGGAAATTCATTGACAATGTTTACTGAATTAACTATTTCACCTTTTTCGATCTTGATAAAAGATGAGATATGCTCACCATGATGCCTGAATTCTGAATCTGGAAGATCATTAACCAGGAGATGATAAGCTTTACCTCTGGAGGTGATAAAAACAAGATTATCTGTTGTATAAGTATATAAAATAAATTTTACGCTATCTCCTTCCTCAAGTGAGACTCCTTTTTGCCCCTTTGAACCCTTGTTTAAGGTTTTAAACTTTGAAGATTCAACTCTCTTAATATATCCATTTTTAGTAAATATAACAACAACTTCTTCTTTTATAACAGCAACATCAAGATCTTCAGTGGAAACATCATACAATATTTTAGTTCTCCTTTCATCTCCAAACTTTTGTTTAAAATCAACCAGTTCTTTTTTAATTTCCGAATGTATAGAAAAATCATCCTTTAATATCGCATTGATTCTTTCAATTTCCTTAAAAACAGAATCATGTTCTTCCTTAATTTTTCCTATTTCAAGTGAAGTTAATTTCTGTAATCTCATATCGAGTATAGCTTCAGATTGAATCTTAGTTAAACTAAATATTTCCATTAAGTTGATCTTAGCTTCAGATGGATCTTTAGATTTTCTAATCGTCGCAATAACTTCATCGATCCTTTGCAAAGCTATTAATAAACCTTCTAATATGTGCAATCTATCCTTTGCTTTTTTTAGTAAAAAATTATATCTTCTAACAAAGATTTCCTTTCTAAAAATAAAATAATCATTTAATAGTTCTTTTAAATCATAAGTTTTAGGTTCTGTATTGTGTATAGCTATTATGTTGGCATTATAGTACTTTTGAAGATTTGTATATTTATATAATTTTGAAATAACTGTCTTAGCATTTTTACCTTTTTTCAATTTAATGATAACTCTAATACCTCTCTGATCAGATTCATCTCTCAAATTTGATATCTCTTCTATGACACCCGACTTAACAAGTTCAGCAATTCTTTTTATTATCAATGATTTGTTCTCTTGATATGGGATTTCATTAATAACAATAGTTTCACCATCTTCTTGATTTTCTATAGAAATCCTGGCTCTAACAAGTACTTTTCCCTTTCCAGATAGGTACATTTGCTTCATATCATTATCATAAACTATCAAACCCCCTGTAGGAAAATCTGGACCTTTAATGTATTGAAGCAGATCCATAGATGTACATACAGGATTATCTATAAGGTGTATAAGTGCATCTATTACCTCTCCAAGGTTATGTGGAGGAATTGAAGTAGTCATGCCTACCGCTATACCTTCAGAACCATTTACAATAAGATTTGGAAATAGAGCAGGCAATACCTCTGGTTCATCGAGTGTTTCATCAAAATTTTTTCTCATTTGTACAGTATCTTTATCAAGGTCTTCCAATAATTTTTCAGTTATCTTCTCAAGTTTTGCCTCAGTATATCTCATTGCAGCAGGAGTATCACCATCTATAGAGCCAAAATTCCCCTGCCCATAAACAAGCGGGTATCTTAGTGAAAATGATTGAGCCATTCTAACCAGGGTTTCATATATAGCTTGATCACCATGTGGATGATATTTACCAAGAACATCACCAACTATTCTGGCACATTTTTTCGTGGGTTTATCGTATGTAATATTCTGGTCATACATTGAATATAGAATTCTTCTATGAACTGGCTTTAAACCATCTCTAACATCGGGGATAGCTCTCCCTATTATAACTGATAGTGAATAAACAAGGTAAGAATTTTCAATCTCTTGATGTATAGGAACATATAAAATCTCACCATTAGTATTTTTATTTTCATCCATTTAATTTTCCTGTATTTTTTTAAATATCTAATTTAGTCTTGTCAAAAGCTCTTGATTTGCCTGAAATAAAATCGTACCTGGGCTTTACATATTTACCCATAAGAATCTCAAACATCTCATCAGCCAACAATGCATCTGTTATTTTAACCTGAACCAATCTTCTCATATCAGGATTCATTGTCGTTTCCCATAACTGCTGTGGCATCATCTCTCCAAGCCCTTTGAATCGCTGAACTTCATAATTTTGATCCTTCCCAATACTTTTAAAAAAGTTGTTTTTATCCTCATCAGTATAAAAATATATTAACTTTTTACCCTGTTTAAATGAAAATAAAGGAGGCATTGCGAAATAAAGATAACCACCAGTAATTATATCAGGTAAAACCCTATAAAAGAATGTTAACAATAAAGTTCTTATATGAGAACCATCAACATCAGCATCGGCCATGATTATTATCTTGTGATAACGTAATGATTCTATATTAAAGCTATTTCCAATTCCTGTTCCAAGAGTATCTATTATAGGTTTTAGTTTTTCATTATTCTGAGCATTTTCAAAGTCAGATTTTGAAACATTTAACATTTTCCCCCACAACGGTAAGATAGCCTGATATCTTCTATCTCTCCCTTGCTTCGCTGAACCACCAGCAGAATCTCCTTCAACAATGAAAAGTTCTCTTTTAGCTGGATCTTGTTCTGAACAATCTGCTAATTTCCCTGGAAGTGAATCAGACTCAAGGAAAGACTTTACCTTAGCTTTTTTATCCAATCTTTGTTGATATTTTAAATAAGCCTTTTTGGCAAGAAATTCCACAAGATGCATGAATTCAGCTTCTTTTAATTTTATTTCATCCATTAACCAGGATCTTATCTCTGTGTAAACTAGCTTCTTAATATATTCATTGCCCAGCTTTTCCTTGGTCTGCCCTTCAAATTGAGGATCCTGCATCTTAATAGAAATTATGGCTATCAATCCAGACTCAAGCTCTTTAGATGGAGTAATATTTAAATCCTTATAATTTGATTTAAGTTTTGAATTTTCAAAAATAATATCCAGTATTTCAGAGACAGCATTCTTAAAACCTATAACATGCATACCACCTTCATATGTTCTTATATTATTTACAAAAGAATATGTAATTTCATCATCTGTATCATTGTAAATAAAAGAGACTTCTATATCAACTAATTTCTTGTTATCAGTAGCAAGCTCTTTGTGAAAATATAGAGGCTCTTTAAGTAAAATTTTATTATCAAGATTCAATGCTTTGATATAATCAATTAATCCACCCTTATTTTCAAAAATATCTGATTTGTTTTCTGCTTTAAAATTAAAATGAATTGATAGAGTTTTATTAAGATAAGAAAGTTCTTCGAATCTGTTTCTTAAAATTAGATATTCAAATTTAGTATCTTTAAAAATTTCTGAATCAGGTTTAAAGATAATTTTTGTACCTCTTTTATGTGAAGTTCCAAGCTTTTTTACGCTTTCAACAGGTATTCCTTTTCTACATTCAAAAAAATACTCAAAACCATCCCGGTATATCCATACTTTCAAATATTCAGATAG
>Ga0208825_1000236_pt1 | contig 56245 bp, 44 predicted proteins | sample AD_UKC113_MetaG_FD_184450 | JGI IMG/M metagenome (GOLD analysis project Ga0208825, IMG submission 184450) | Active sludge microbial communities of municipal wastewater-treating anaerobic digesters from Hong Kong - AD_UKC113_MetaG (SPAdes)... | ecosystem: Engineered > Bioreactor > Anaerobic >... | reverse complement strand
ATATGTAGTATTTTTCTACATACAGTATATCGCAAAAACGCCTTGAAGTCCAGTAGTTTCAATAGTTTTGCGAAGTTTTCAAAGATCGATATTACCTGTTTTTAACAGGAGTTATTGCAGTGGAATCATATTTTAATTGTCATATGTAAATATAGTTAATTATTATATATATTAGACCGGAAGCAAATTGTATGGTATACTTATCATAATATAATATTTAAGAATGTTGAAATATTTATTTCGCAATTAATATTTCAATAATTTTTAAATAATCAACACATATTCAGGTTATATTTATGAGCACGTTTATGTTTAGTTTCGCTGCAGTAGATAGGAGATGGTTATTATGATGATGTGTTCAATTTGTAAGGAAAATTTTGCAGTTGTTTACATGACCAGGTTTATAAATGGCAAACAAGTTCAGGAAGGCCTTTGCCTGACATGTGCAAAAAAGCAAGGTGTACAGCCGATAAACCAATTATTGGACCAAACGGGAATGACTGAGGAAGATATTGATAATTTAAATAAACAGGTAGGAAATCTTTTTGAGAATATGGAGTTTACCGATTTAAGTTCTATCAATGATTTAAATGATAAGTCGGGACAGTCGAATCCATTTATCAACTTTATAAACAAGGCTTTCAGCAAGAATGAGGATGGAACAGACGGTAAAGAGCGTACAAAAGAGCCATTTGAAGATAAGGAAAGTAAAAACAATACCAAAACTAAGACTCAGGAAAAAAAGAATCTTAAGAAAAAGAAGTACTTAGATTTATATGGAACAAACTTGACTGAGCTTGCGAAAGAAAACAAGCTGGACAGAGTGATAGGGAGGTACCGTGAGATTGACAGGGTGGTACAAATCCTTAACAGAAGAACAAAAAACAACCCTGTATTGATTGGTGAGCCCGGAGTAGGAAAAACAGCTATTGCAGAAGGTTTGGCTGTCAGGATTGCCGAAAAGCAGGTTCCGGCAAAGCTGTTTAATGTTGAGGTGTATCTCCTCGACTTAACGGGAATTGTAGCGGGTACTCAGTTCAGAGGTCAGTTTGAAAGCCGTATGAAAGGTATTCTTGATGAGGTTAAATCATTAGGAAACATTATTCTTGTTATTGATGAGCTTCATAATATAATGGGTGCAGGAGAAGCTGAAGGAGCCATGAATGCTGCCAATATATTAAAGCCTGCATTGGCAAGAGGCGAGATTCAGGTAATAGGAGCTACCACTTTAAAAGAATACAGGAAGCATATAGAAAAGGATTCTGCTCTTGAAAGAAGGTTCCAGCCTGTTATTGTAGATGAACCTTCAGTTGAGGAGACAATTGAGATATTAAAAGGAATAAGAAATTATTATGAAGAATATCATATGGTAAAAATTTCTGATGAAGTTTTGGAAGCAGCGGCTAAATTATCGGAAAGGTATATAACCGAAAGATTTTTACCGGATAAGGCCATTGATGTGATTGATGAAGCCGGATCAAGGGCAAACCTTAAAAATGTCGGTCTTGTTGAGCTTACGGCTCTTAAAGAAGAACTCAAAAAGGTTCAGGAAGAAAAAGAAAATGCCGTTTCTGCCGATTCCATAGAGGATTACCAGAAGGCGGCGGATTTGAAAGTCAGAGAATGTAAACTACTGGAAAAAATTAGAGAAATACAGGAAAAGAACAAGGATGTTGAGATTACAATAGATGATATTGCATATGTTATTGAGGCATGGACAAAGATTCCTGTTCAGAAGCTCACGGAAATAGAATCGGAGAAGCTTTTAAATCTCGAAGAAAGGCTTCATAAAAGGGTAATAGGACAAAACCAGGCTGTAAGCAGTATAGCAAAAACTATCAGAAGGACTAGAGCCGGATTTAAGAAGAAAAAGAAGCCTGCTTCCTTTATATTCATAGGTCCTACAGGTGTAGGGAAAACGGAGCTGGTAAGGGCACTTTCGGTTGAGCTGTTTGGAAGTGAGGAAGCCCTTATAAGGCTTGATATGTCTGAGTATATGGAAAAGCATACTGTTTCGAAGCTGATCGGAGCACCTCCGGGGTATGTAGGATATGACGATGCAGGACAGCTTACTGAAAAGATCAGAAGAAAGCCATATTCGGTTATACTTTTTGATGAAATAGAAAAGGCTCACCCTGATGTTTTCAACATGCTCTTGCAAGTACTTGAGGATGGAAGACTTACAGACAGTCACGGTAAAGTGGTTAACTTTGAAAATACTGTAATAATAATGACATCTAATGCAGGGACAAATATGAAATCAAATGGAATCGGATTTTCCAATGAAGGTTATAATGCATTAGAACCAAAAGTAAGAAGTGTGCTAAAAGAAACATTCAGGCCTGAGTTTTTGAACAGGGTGGATGAAATTATAATATTTACCGAACTCAGTAAGGATGAACTCAAGAAAATTATAGATTTGATGCTTATGGAAGTAGAAGAAGATGTGAAAGCAAATAACATGACAATTACTGTAAGCGATGAAGCTAAGGAATTTATACTGGAAAAAGGCTATGATGTTAAATATGGTGCAAGGCCTTTAAGAAGGACAATACAAAAATATATTGAAGACCAACTGGCGGAAGCATTCATAAGAGGTGTTTTTAAAGAGGGAAGCAGAATATGTGTTGATGTGGAGCAAGGTGAAATTAAACTTAAGGATTGCTAAGCATTTGGCATAAAATAAATATAAAAATATAAATAAAAAAGGACAGATTGGCAGTTGCCGGTTTGCTCTTTTTTTATTTATATGGGTTTAATGTCATTGTTTAGTTGGTATATGTAAATATTAACAGTTAATATTTTATATAAAATGCATGAATTTTTACTTAAACATAATATAAACTTAACAAAAGAAGTATATAATATAAACATAAGCTATAAACTAATATTAAATACGTTATTAATCTTACATTTAGAAGAAGATAAATGTAAAAGATTAATTGTATTTAATAAAAAAAGGAGGGCTTTTTATGGATAAGTTGAAGAAAGCTTTAACCGGTATTAAAATCAATTACGATATGATGAAGGAAAAAGACTATGAAGATACTGTATATAACGAAGAGGATTTAGAATTTATCGTAGACATACTGTCATTCGATTAATAAGGAAGGTAGCTGAATTATAAACTCCGTACCTGACCCAAGTTGACTGTAAACCTTTATGTTTCCGTTATACAGGTTTACAATATGCTTGACTATGGATAAACCAAGTCCTGTACCTCCCATATTTCTGGATCTGCCTTTATCAACTCTGTAAAACCTTTCAAAAATTCTGGGAATATGTTCTTCGGCAATTCCAATTCCGGTATCTTTGATTGAAAATGTAATTATGCCTTTTTCATCGGTTACTTTTACTGTCACGGTACCGTTATCTACATTATATTTAATTGCATTGTCGACTAGATTTATAAGCATCTGTTTAATTCTGTTTTTATTAGCTTTTATTGTAATGTTTTCATGGATTTCAAAGTTTAATCTTATACCCTTTTTTTGGGCGGCACCTTCCAATATATCATAAATCTCTTTAAGGGTATCGTTTATGTTATGGCATACAATATCAGAGTCATTTATTGTGTTCTCGATTTCTGAAAGCTGTAAAATATCATTTATAAGATTGAATAACCTTTCAGATTCAATATCGATTATATCAAGAAACTTGATGGCAACTGACTTATCGTCAATTGCACCGCTTTTTAATGTTTCGATGAATCCCCTTATTGATGTAAGAGGAGTTTTTAACTCATGAGTTACATTTGATACAAATTCTGTTCTAATTTGCTCGAGCTTTTTAATATTTGTTATATCAAGTATTGATGCTATGCCGCCTGAATTGAGCTGCTTAGGGTTGTTTGAATTTATTGGACTTGTGTATACTCTGTATATTTTGTCCGTTTGGGGATGCAAAATAACCTCGTTCAATAGAGGAATGTTTTTTTCGATACTTTCCTTAAGAAGGCTGCATATTTCATTATTGCCGATAAGATCCACTAAATTCATTCCGATAATACCGGGGCCGTTTTTGATTCCAAACGTCTGACAGGATACCGTATTTATAAGAACTATTCTGAAATTGTTATCTACAGCTACAACACCGCTGATCATACTGTTTATTATGGAATCTATCTTGATGTTTTTGTCGTTCATTTCAGCTAATGTGGATTCAAGCTTGTCAGCCATTATATTAAATGTTTTTGACAGCTCTTTTATTTCATCATCGCATTGTATATTCAATCTTCGTGACAGATTTCCTTCCGATACATCCCTTGTTACTTCTATAAGCTGGTTTACCGGTTTTATTATACTATTGGAGAAATAAAATGCCAAAATTGTTGTTAAAAGAATTCCTGCTAAAATTCCTATGCATGTGTACATCAGTATTATTTCGTCAATGGCCTTAAGCTGCAGCAAAGGTACCGAAACCCTTATGATTATTTCTTCAGAAGTCATGGGAATAGCTATATAGAGGAGGTTTATCTGCAAGTCTTGACTGAAGCGGATATCTTTGCCTATTTTTCCCTTTAATGCTTCCTGAAATTCTTTTCTGTTGCTGTGATTATCCATTGAAATATAATTGACATCCGAATCGCCTAGGACTTTGCCGTTTTTATCTATGAATGTTATTCTTAAGTAACCGCTGTTATCCTTGGATTTATTGGAATTATGCTCCGGATATAGTATATCTGCATACTGCCTGGAGATTTTATTATAATCTATATCAACTCCGAATTTTTTGTTTTCGGATAACTGGAATTGTATAAGTTTTGCAGTGCTAATAAGCTTTTCTTCCAATTCATATTTATAATATTTTTGGGAAATTTCGGATGTTAATAGACCTGTAATGATGACGCCTATAACAGTCAGTACTAAATAATACAGAAATATTTTCTGTTTCATTTGTCAGATACTCCTTTATCATTAAATCGATAACCAATGCCTCGAACGGTTTCAATATAGACAGGAGTGCTGTCATCATCTTCAATCTTCTGCCTGAGATACCGAATGTGTACATCAACTGTTCTGGTTTCGCCATAGTAATCAAACCCCCAAATTTTTTCCAATAATGTTTCACGAGAAAGAACTTTTCCTTTGTTTGTAATTAAAAGCTTTAAAAGCTCAAACTCTTTAAGGGGAAGATCAAGTAATTTGCCGTTTTTGTAAACCTCACGCCTTGTACAATCAATTGATAAATTTCCAAATTGTATGATTTCAGTATTGGTTTCATTGGAAATATGAACTCTTCTAAATAATGCCTTTACTCTAGCTACCAACTCTCTAACGCTGAAGGGTTTGGTGATATAATCGTCTGCACCGAGCTCAAGGCCTAAAACCTTATCAAATTCGTCATTTTTTGCTGTAAGAATTATTACGGGGATTGCTTTTGTGCGGGGATTTTGTCGCAGCTGCCTGCAAACTTCCAGACCGTCAATCCCTGGAAGCATTATATCCAGTATAAACAAATCGGGAAGATTGGTTTTACACTCGTTTAAAAGCTGTTCTCCCGTATCGAATGTGATTATCTTATAGCCGTTAGCTTCCAAATTGTATTTTATTAGTTGTTGTATATTTGCTTCGTCTTCCACAGCAAAAATAAGTTCTTTAGTCATATTTGTACATGCCTCCGGTTAAATTGAATCAGTATGGGATCAATAAAAACTTATAAGTCTAATATATCAAATTGTAGGCAAACATTCAAATAAACTATTTGGAATATTTTACGCAAAAGTTTATGCGGCACATATTGCAGTTTGCAGTCATAATATAAATAAGGCAGCATCATTAGGATGTGAACATGAAATATGTACAGAGATTTGATTGAAGTGCCGTATAATAGAGATAAAGCGGTGGAATATGCTCATAAATGGGCATACGGTAGAAATCCGCGATACCTGGATTTTGAAAATTTGGGGGGAGATTGTACGAATTTTGCTTCCCAGGTTATATATAGCGGAAGCGGTATTATGAACTATACGCCGCTGTATGGATGGTATTACATAAACTCATATGATAGGTCACCTTCATGGACTGGGGTGGATTATTTGCATAACTTTCTTGTAAAGAGGAATGAAGGGGTGGGACCTTTTGCGGAGGAGGTCGACATGAAAGATGCAAGACCCGGTGATGTTGTACAGCTTTCGTTTTCAGACGGAAACACATTTAATCATTCACCTGTAATTGTGCAAATAAATAATCCTGTATCATACAATAATATACTGGTAGCAGCACATACTGATGATCAGGATTATTACCCTTTGACAGGATATGTGTGGAAAAAGATAAGGTTTATCCATATTTTAGGTGTTAAAAAATGGCAATGAAATACACTGAGGAAATCATGGCACAGCTAAACCTGCAGGTTGGCAGCTTTCATCGGTGATTTCACTTGCCAACTCAAGGTCAAGCAAAAGGACTGCTTTTTCTCCGATCTTTGCTACACCTGTAATGTACTTCTTGTTAAGTGCCTTAATGGTCTCAGGGGGGCTTTCGATATCTTTATCATCAATTCGTATAATTTCATTTACCACATCAATTATAAAACCTACTGCAAGACTTTCGGAGTTGAGCAAAACTATTTTTGTATGTTCGTCACTTTCTTTTGCAGCAAGGTTGAATTTTTTTCTCAAGTTTAAAATTGTGTATATTTTCCCTCTAAGGTTTATAAGACCCTGGACAAAACTTGGAGAATTGGGTATCTTAAATATCTCCATCGGAGTAATTATTTCCTTAACCTGTTCGATATTTATACCGAACATTTCATCATCTACTTTAAAAATCACTATTTGCTGGTTAGCCATATCATTACCTCCCGTAAAATGGCTTAGTCCTTATTAATATATATATCGGAAACTCACAATGAATTATTTATATATATTAAGCATCGGCTTTTGTAATTTTTTTTGAAAAGCAAAAAACTTCACATCCTTGTGAAGTTTGATTTCTAAAGTATTTGTATTTAAATTTCCAATTATGTTCTGTAGCTTCCGTTGATCTTAACATAATCATATGAGAAATCACAAGTCCAGATTCTATCTGAGAACTGACCTTTTTTAAGATTTATATTAATCTTTATTTCTTTTTCCTTAAGTATTTTTTTGGCTGCATCTTCATCAAATTCCAATGCACAGCCATTTCGGCATACCATCAAGCCACCTATGGATATATCTACAAGATTGGGGTCGAAATCTGCACCTGAATAACCGACAGCTGTCAGTATTCTTCCCCAGTTGGCATCCTCTCCGAAAATCGCTGTTTTTACAAGAGGTGATTTGGCAACGGCACATACTGCACTATAAGCATCTTCTTCAGATAAGGCACCGTTTACAGATATCTCAACCAATTTTGTTGCACCTTCTCCATCCTTTGCAATTTCTTTTGAAAGGAATGTACAAACATATTCAACTCCCTTTTTAAATGTTTCAAAATCAACATTTTCCTTTACAATTCCCGAGTTATTGGCTTCACCGTTTGCTAAAGCTATAACCATGTCACAAACGCTTGTATCTCCATCAACAGATACTCTATTGAATGTTTTTTTGACTGCTTCCTTTAATGCTTTATCGAGGAGACCGCGGGATATATTGGCATCAGTGGTTATGACACCTATCATTGTAGCCATATTGGGATGAATCATTCCCGATCCTTTTGCCATGCCGCCTATTATTACCTTTGCATCCTGTATTTCAATCTCTACAGCTATTTCTTTTGGTCTTAAGTCTGTAGTCATTATTGCTTCTTCAGCATCGTGACCGCCGTCTTCCGAAAGCTTTTGAACTGCTAATCGGATACCTGCACGAACGGAGGGCATATTTAGGGGAACTCCTATTACACCAGTAGAACCTACAAGTATTTCTTCAGGTTCGCATTGTAGAAGGTTTGCAGTAAGTGTTGCCATTTCAACAGCATCCTTATATCCCTGCTCACCGATACATGCATTAGCATTACCGCTATTTATGACCACTGCTCTGGAGTAACCGCTTTTTATATGCTCCATTGTGACCTGGAGAGAATGTCCTTTTACTTTGTTTGTTGTAAAAACGCCTGCAGCAACTGCAGTATCTATTGAGGAAATAATTGCTATGTCTTTTTTGCCGTTCTTCTTTATACCACAAGATTCTCCGGCAGCTAAAAATCCTTTAGGGGAAGTAACCCCACCTTCAAAAATCGTATTCAATATGTTCACCTCAAGTTATATTTGTTTTGAATATTTAAATTATACAGTATGCACTATTTTTATTCAATAAAATTAAGGTTGTTTTTCAATAAAAATGCATAAAAATGGTAAAATAAAAAATATCCTCATTTGTGTATGAGGATATCATAATAAACGGCTTAGGAAATTCAATTCAAGGGGAATTGAGAATTGAAGCTTCCACCTGCCATTTCACTAAGGAGTCTTTTTATAATCGATGTAAGTATGTAATTATCTTCAATTAATCTATCAATGTCAATGTGTGATCTGGGAGATATTTCCCGGGAAAAAATGTTGTCATATGTCATAATATTATGACATGATTCCTGAGCTATATGGCGATATGAAGCCATAGGCACATTTGATTCGCTGCCGACTTTTATGGGCATGTTCTTGCATTTGCCTTTTGCCTTTTCCTTATTTGAAGAATACATGTCATTATTTTTTGCTTGTTCAAGCCATATCATGCTTATAATATATTCCGGATAGTTGTCGTCGGTCAAAGTAGGTAAATTATTGTCATATCCCCAATATTCGGTCTGTGTCAATTGCTGAAGTGCATTAGCTATTTCCTTGGCTTTACTTGTTTTTCTTATTGCCTTTACCGGTTCATCATTTTCCTTTATAAAAAGATTTTCTTTTATTACTTTTTCTATAAGAAGTGCTATTTCATCGTCAAATAACCTATACCGCATCCTATAATTTTGGAGTTTCAGACTGAAGGTTGAATTATTAACTCCTATCACTTTTGCTGCAAAGGATTTTTTTACATTTAATGTATCCAATACTGTTGTAAGAATATTTCTGTTCATATATAACCCCCCTTAAAACATTCTATTTATGAGTTTTGACATTTTAATCAAAGTAAAATAAAATATTTGTATGAATTTGTTGATTGCATCAATAAGATTAATTTTTATTCAATCTCCTCATTATATAAACTACTACTTTTTAAAAAGAAGTAAAATAGGAAAATGAGCATGAGGAAATTGCCGAGGTTTTTACCGAAGTTTTTGCCGAGGTTTTTACCGATGTTTTTTGGCTGAAGTTATTCGTTTTTTATTAATGTTTTATAGGTGGTATTCATGAATGTTTTTGGAAGGGTTCTCGCAGATATGATAGATGCACTGTTTTATAGCGGTGCCGAATTTACAAGAAAGCTTGTGATAAGTCAGGATACTCTGGATAATTGGAAAAAAGGGAAATATATGCCGAGCGATAATATCAATTCAAAAAGATGTACTATTAATGATATATCAAAGCATATAAACGATAGATATTGCAAGCTTTTAAATAACGGAACGATAAAATCCGACGTTATACTTGATATAATGATTAAATCGGGTTTGCCACAGCAGGCTAAGGATAGGCTATATCAATATGTGGGGAGTAATGACTTTCCCGGAAGAGTCATCTATGCAGCATATGAATATGAAAAGATAAGAAATGAGGATGATTTTACCGTTACAATGGAATTTGATGCCGGCATGTACCCTTACCTCGAAAGAAAATCAATGCATGGCAGCGAAACCAATGAAAATGATTATATCGAAAAAATAATAATTGACAAAAGAAACTTTATTATAGGCAGGAAAAATAAGGCTGCAGATTATGTATGTTGTAACAATTTTGTAAGTAAGAGCCATGCTGAGATCATATCCAGAGACGGCAGATATTTTGTTAAGGATCTGGGATCTACCAACGGTACTTTTGTAAATGGCAAAAGGATCGAAAAGCTTCTGGATATAGAAATTAAAAATAATGATAAAATTAAATTTGCCGACTGGGAATATACATTTAAAATACCTGAGGGTTAATTGTATATAAAGGTTTAATTCTGGCTATATGATATTTTCCATATTATATAGCCTTTTTTATCTGTAACAAAAATATTCCCTTGTTTGTCAACGGCAAAATCGCTGGCATCTTTGAATATTGCATAATAACCGGGATATACATTATTTGGGTCAATATCCCAATTATTGTATTTTGAGTTTTTGCTCGGCTGGCCTGCTATGGACTCAACATCCGATACATCTCCATTTTTGTCTAGAGAAATTCTTCTTATTATATTCTTATCGAGAACATAAAGGTTATTTCCTTCTGCCTTTATCCTCTCAGGAGAAAAAAATCTGCAGTTTATTCCGTCTATAAAATGCTTTTCTTTTTCGTTTCCGGCAAACAATATGAAATTTTGAGAATCTTTGTCCAATTTATATATGGAGCCGTTTTCTTTGGAACTGACAAACAAATTATCATTTCGGTCGAGTGCAATACTGTCTATGAAGCCCGGCAGTTCCTTGATTTTTTTATTCTCCATTGTTTTTGTATTCAAGTACACAATTGATGTGATCTCTTCATCAAAGCTTATGAATTCATGCTCAAGAAGATAAATATTATCCTCACTGTCAAATGTAAAATCCTCAATTACTTTTAATATGCCGCTTTTTTTATAAATAAAATCTGCTGCTCCGTTTTTAATTCTGCATATACCGTAAACCATTTCCTGTTTTTCATTCTCATATGGCTCAAATGAAAAATAGATGGTACCGTTTGATGATACTCTTGTAATTTCAGCATTAGTATTAAGCTCAATTGTTTTTACGTTGTTTTTATCAATAAGCCTGAGCTTCCCGTTATCGGTAATTGTAATGTTTCCGTCAGGTGTTAAAGATATACTGTTTGGATCGGATATAATTGCTTTTTTTAGAGCACCATCCGTTATATCACCGTTTATATCGGTATGATTTCCGTTGCCTGCAAAGGAAGAAACCTGATAGTTCTTTAAATATTTTAGGTTTATATCCACCTTATTGACTTCATCGACAGCACTATTGACAAGAACTTTCATTTTTAACATTTTATCCTCGTAAGAACCTTCTAAGTCGGCAGTTCCTTCACCTGCTGCATATACGCGATCGTTATTTACTACTGCAACATTTTGGTTCGAAGATTTCCATTTAATATCATTACCCCTGACTGGAGCTGTTGAACCGTCTGCATATGTCTTTTTAACCTTAATGGCTCTTTCCTGATTTGGGGAAAGTGCAAGAATTTCTGGAGAAAGATCCAATATTGCCGATTTCTCTTTTATAATGCCCGATAAACCTAGACAGACCATGGAAAGTGATATTATTGACATTAAAATGCTTAGAGATATGATTATTCTGTTTTTTATCTTGTGTTCCAAACTATAAATTTTTAAGAGTTTTATGTTGCATAAATCGTTTTTCAGCTCATCAATGCTCTGATACCTTTCATAAAGGTTTTTCTTTATGCATTTTAAAATTATGTAATCCATCTGGGGAGATATGTTTTTATTGTATTCTAAAAGGCTTGTTTCCTCAAATTTAGGAAGAACACCCGTCAGCAAATGATGGAGAGTTACTCCAAGGCTGTAGATGTCTGTTCTGTTATCTGTTGCACCTTCAGCAGTTAATTGTTCGGGCGCTGCATAATACGGGGTACCTGCAATTATTGTATCTTTTGTGTTTTGCCCTTTATACTCTCTGGCGATTCCAAAGTCTACAATAACCGCCTTATTATCTGTCGTAATTATTATATTATGGGGCTTCATATCCCGGTATATAATGGGATATGGCTTCATATTGTGCAGGTATGAAAGTGCATCACAAAGCTGCTTGGCCCATTCAATTACAGTTTCTTCATCAAAGCTTCCTTTTTCCTTGAGCAACTTATCAAGAGGCGTCCCTTCAATATAGCTTTCTACCAAGTAAAATCCGCTGTCATCCTCAATGACATCAACAATTTTAGGAAGACTGACATGATTAAGCTTCTTTAGTATGTCTATTTCCGCAAGGAGCTTGATCTTGGTGTTCTTTTTGTAAATGTACTTAACAGCCCATAAATTGCCAAGCTCAATATTCTTGCACAGATAGACTTTACCTGTTGCACCCTGACCGAGGAGTTTTTCAATTTTATATTTTCCCTTAAGTATTTCACCTGCTTCAATCATTGTAAATTCTCCTATTCATCTCCGGAATTGTCAATGTTCATAGTAAAATCATCATCGTCATCATCGAAAGTTGAGCTTTCTTCCTTTTTATCAGGTTCGGGTTTCTTTTTTGTGCTGGGGATATGTTTATAGGCAATGGCTTTATTGGATTTTATGTAGAAGTATACAAGTATTGCATTTAATATGAGTGTACCGATACCTATAGATATATATACATAGTGTATGCCCAAAACCAACACCTCCATTTACAAAAAAGATTATTTATATTGATTTAATTCTATCAATAAATATTAGTGTTTATCAATATATTAAACGGTTTATACAAACATCATATAAAACACATACAAAGAATTCTGTACTATACTAAGAGTAGTTAAAGATACATAATTAAAATAGAGCAGTTAAGCAACATAATTAACATACCTTGATAGAGTAAACTTTATTTTATTTATTACATAGGGGAGTAATTCGGATTAAATAATAACTATTAATTGATATTGCTCTAACTATTTGTGAAAACTCTCACTGGGCCCTGTCCCTTGTTAACTATTGTGGTATAAAAAATTTCTATTAGAGTATTTTGGGGAGACTTTTAAAGAAAGATTAGATTATCACATATTATCACCCGGTGGGAGTTTGGCAAATAGTTGTACAATGCATTTTTAAAGCCTTTTAAACAAAAAGTAAAAAAGTGCCTTGACAGTATAGTTTGATTGTTATATCATTATTCAATAAAATAATGATATAAACAATGATTAAGAGGAGTAGTCGGTATAAGCCCTAAGAGAGGAAAGGTCAGCGGCTGAGAGCCTTACCGGGATATGATCGATGAAGGTAGCTTATGAGTTTGGTAATCGAAAGCGAGGTGTATCGTGAGTAGATTATTACGGTGGCGGACCGTTATTCCGCGAAAGTGCTCTTTAAGAGAATTATGGTGGTACCGCGGAAATATGCCTTTCGTCCATTGCTTGGATGAAGGGCTTTTGTTATTTTAAAACATTTTTATCATTAAATATTTTTATAGGGGATGATTGATTGAATTATATTGATATTACAGCATTTCTTTTTATTGTAATTGGGGCCATAACAGCATATGGTTCTAAACTTATTGTAAAGAAGTTTGAGCTTAACAGGAGAATGACTTGCGATTTTGAAAATGAAATGAGCAGTGAAAAACTGGAAGAATACCTGTTTAATAAAGCGGTTTTTAGGTGCAAGCTACTAGGGATGGTTATAGCATTGCCGGGATTTATAATGATTTTATTCTTAAGAGGATGAGTAAATCGGCGAAGATTGTTTTACAAAACAAATAAATATTAATATTAAAAATTAACTAAAGTTAATAATTGATTAAATTTAAGAATTAATAAATAGGAGAGGCAGGGCGATTATTATGGAAGAAAACAAGAATCTTGAAAAAACATATGACCCTAAGCAGGTTGAAGAAAGACTATATAAGAAATGGATGGATAATGACTATTTTCATGCAGTAATAGATAAAGAAAAGGAGCCATACACCATTGTTATACCTCCGCCTAACATTACAGGTCAGCTTCATATGGGGCATGCTCTTGACAACACACTTCAGGATATACTTATAAGGTGGAAGAGAATGCAGGATTACTGCACATTGTGGCTTCCCGGCACAGACCATGCAAGTATAGCTACCGAGGCTAAAATTGTTGAGGCTATGGCTAAAGAAGGAATTACAAAGGAAGCAATCGGTCGTGAGAAGTTTTTAGAACGAGCATGGGAATGGAAAAAACTCTATGGCGGCAGGATTGTTGAACAGCTTAAAAAACTAGGCAGCTCTTGCGACTGGAAAAGAGAAAGATTTACAATGGATGAGGGTCTTTCAGAAGCTGTTAAGGAAGTGTTTATAAGACTTTATAACAAAAAGCTTATTTACAGGGGAGAAAGAATAATTAACTGGTGCCCTAAGTGCAATACATCCATATCTGACGCAGAGGTTGAATATGAAGAAAAGGAAGGAAGCTTCTGGCATATTAAATATCCCGTTAAGGACAGCAATGAGTATATAGTTGTTGCAACAACAAGACCTGAGACAATGCTTGGTGATACAGCAGTTGCTGTTAATCCTGAAGATGAAAGATATAAGCACCTTTTGGGCAAAACGGTTATACTGCCCCTTATGAACAGAGAAATACCCATTATTGCCGACAGCTATGTTGACAAGGAATTTGGAACGGGTGCCGTTAAAATAACTCCGGCTCATGATCCAAATGACTTTGAGGTTGGATTGAGACATAATCTTCCACAGATAAAGGTTATGAACGATGATGCAACCATGAATGAAAATGCGAGACAATACCAGGGAATGGACAGATATGAAGCGAGAAAGCAGATAATTGAGGATCTTAAGAATATGGATCTGCTTCTTAAAATACAGCCTCATAACCACAATGTGGGAACATGTTACAGATGCAGCACCGTTATCGAACCTATGATATCAAAACAGTGGTTTGTTCATATGAAGCCTTTGGCCGAGCCTGCCATAGAAGCGGTTAGAAACGGTACAATCAAGTTTGTACCTGAGAGATTTGCCAAAATATATTTCAACTGGATGGAAAACATTCAGGATTGGTGTATTTCGAGACAGCTGTGGTGGGGACACAGAATTCCTGCTTATTACTGCCAAAATTGCGGTAAGCTGGTTGTAGCGGCTCAAATGCCGGATGTATGTCCTGACTGCGGTGCTACAAAATTTGAACAGGATCCTGATACTCTCGATACATGGTTCAGTTCTGCACTATGGCCTTTTTCAACATTAGGATGGCCTAAGGATACAGAAGACCTCAAATATTTCTATCCTACAAGTGTACTTGTTACGGGATACGATATAATATTCTTCTGGGTTGCAAGAATGATTTTCTCAGGCCTTGAGCAAATGGGAAAAGAGCCGTTTAAATATGTATTCATCCATGGTATTGTTAGGGATGAACTTGGCCGCAAGATGAGTAAATCCCTTGGCAACGGTATTGATCCGCTGGAGGTTATTGAAAAGTACGGTACTGATGCATTGAGGTTTGCACTTACAATAGGCGTATCTCCGGGAAGTGATTTGAGATTCTCAGATAAGAAGGTTGAATCCAGCAGGAATTTTACAAATAAGGTATGGAATGCATCAAGGTTTGTTCTTATGAACTTTGACGAAAATATCGATTTCTCCAAGGTATCTGAAGAAAAGTTTACCGTTGCGGATAAGTGGATACTTACAAGAATAAACAATCTTGCCAAAGAAATTACCGAAAACATGGAGAAATTCGAAGTGGGAATTGCACTCCAAAAGGTTTATGAGTTTATATGGGAAGAATTCTGCGACTGGTATATAGAATTGGTAAAACCAAGGCTTTACGATAAAGAGCATGAATCCAGGCTGGAAGCACAATATGTTTTAAACTATACACTTGGCAATGCATTGAAGCTTTTACATCCTTTTATGCCTTTTATAACAGAAGAGATATACTGCCATCTCATAAACGATGATGAGAGCATAATGATATCAAAATGGCCTGAATATGTTGAAAAATACAATTATTCGGAAGATGAAGCAAAAATGCAGCTTATAATGGAAGCTGTACGCAGTGTAAGAAATATCAGGGCAGAAATGAATGTTCCTCCGTCAAGAAAGGCAAAAATAATTTTTGTAGCTTCAGGGGATAAGGAGCTTGGCATACTTGAAGAAGGAAAAACATACTTCGAGAAGCTTGCCAGTGCATCAGAAGTTGTTGTTCAGCGGGATAAAGAAGGTATTCCGGAAGATGCGGTATCCTCAGTTATTGCTGGAGCAGAGATATTCATTCCGCTAGATGCCCTTATAGATATTGAAAAAGAAATTGAAAGACTTCAAAAGGAAAAATCCAACCTTGAGAAAGAATTGGAAAGGGTTAAAGGAAAGCTGTCAAATCAAGGTTTTGTTTCAAAAGCACCTGCTAAGGTTATAGAAGAAGAAAAGTCCAAGCTAATGAAATATCAAGAAATGTACGATAAAGTTGTAGAAAGGCTTAAAGCATTAAGCAAATAAAATAACTTAGGGGCGTTAATATATGTTAAGGAAATTTGGTGAACTGGTTTTAAAATTCAGATGGGTTTTTATAGTATTTTGGGTCGTATTTGTGTTGGTTGTACAACTTTTTGCACCTTCTCTTTCAAAGATTGCAAGCAGCAATCAGGAGAGTTTTTTACCTAAAGACAGTGACCCCATTAAAGCCAATAAGCTTTATAATGAATTGTTTCCCGATGAGGGAGGTAAATGCAGCCTTACCCTTGTGTTTGAGAATAAAGGGGGCTTGTCGGATCAGGATAAGCAATATATGTTAAGCCTTGAAGATTATTTTAAAAAGAATGAAGAAGAATTCAAGATTTCCCGTATAGTATCTCCTGCATCTAAAAAAGAGTATGAAAGCATTATGTACAGCAAGGATAATATGGCGGCTTTAATGCTCATAAATCTTGATGTTGAGATGTATACCGAGGAATCAAATGAGCTTATATCATCCATCAGGGATGGGCTTAAAAATAATGCTGACGGAAAAATTAAGGATATGCCGGGTCATCCCGATGATCTTTCCGTAAGTGTAACTGGTGATGCTGCAATTGTGCAGGAACAGCAACAAATTGTAAATACGAGTATGGAAATTACTACCATAATTACAATAGTGCTTGTTATTGTGGTTCTCTTGCTGATATACAGGTCACCTATTGCACCATTTGTACCCTTATTGACTATCGGGATTTCATTCCTCATATCAAGAGGGGTAGTAGCCTGGCTGGCTGAGCTAGGCCTTAATGTGTCGTCTTTTACCGAGACATTCCTGATTGCTGTTTTATTCGGTGCGGGAACGGATTATTGTCTCCTCATGATAGCACGGTTCAGAGAGGAGATATCACAGGGAAAGGAAAAAATGGAAGCTTTAAGGCATTCCATTCCCGGTACGGGAGAGGCAATAATTTCAAGTGCAGGTACTGTAATGATAGGTTTTTCAATGATGTTCTTTGCTGATTTCGGACTTTATAAGACTACCGGTCCAAGCGTGGCAATAGGGGTGGCAATAACATTGATTGCGGTAATGACACTTACACCTTCTATTGTCTCAGTCCTTGGCGAGAAAATATTTTGGCCTGCACACCCCTCTAAAGTACCGGAAGTTAAAAAACAGAGCAATTTTTGGTACAAGCTTTCAATCATGGTTACAGGAAAACCGGGCAGGTTTATTATAGTATGCCTATTGGTATTTACACCTTTTATTGTTTCTGTTAAATTTTTGGACCGTTCTTTTGACCAGCTCAATGAAATGCCTGCCTCAGCGGATTGCGTTAAAGGTTTTAACGTTATGAGCGAGCATTTTGGTCAGGGGGATATACTTCCTGTAAAGGTAGTTATAAAGACTGACAAAAACTTGTGGGATAACAGGTCACTTCAGGTGATTGAGGAGATTTCAAACAACTTGTCTAAAATCGATAATGTAGCTAAGGTTCGTTCGGCTACAAGGCCTGATGGCAACAAGAGAAACGAGCTTACCGTATCATATTTTTTAAATAGCGTGTCAGAAGCAATGGATTTTGGGGATTCCGACGATACAAAAAATAACCTGGAAAAGTTGAAAGACATTGATAATTTAACAAAAGATATATCCGAAGGAGGTGACTTTGGAAAGCTTGTTGACGCTACGGGACAAACCATACAGGGTATATCTCATATTAATGACGGCCTTGACAGCTTGGGAGAAGGCACTAATGGTGCTGCAAACGGACTTTCAAGTATAAGCGGAGGTCTTACAAAACTGACTTCAGGAGTAGATGATACACTTCAGGGCTTAGAAAAGGTAAATTCTGCTTTAGGAACTGCTGCAAAAAGCCTTGAAGGAATGGCTAAGGATAAACCGGAAATTCTGCAGGATATTAACTATCAGACTGCTCTAGGAACTGTTAAGGGCATTTCCGACAACATGGGTAAAATATCGACAGGACTTAAAGATATTAAAAAGGGAATGTCGGATTCCAATACAGGGATATCATCAGCTAAGGATGGACTTTCAAAGGTAAGTGCGGGGCTAAATAAATCATCGTCAGCTCTCAATGAGGTTATGGTTGCATTAGAGCAAATAAGGGATGGGCAGAAGATGGCACAGGAAGAGTTAACTAACGCCATGAACAGCTTGAAAGATGCATTTTCCGGCTTAAGCAACAGTAAGGTGGATATTAATGAGCTAATACAAGGCTTGGAAAAAATAAAGCTGTATGCCGATGAATATTACGCTTCACACAAGGATAGCGACAACACATTTTTCATACCTTCCAATGCGGAAGAAATGGAGCCGGCATTCAAGGATTTGAAAAATGCTATGAATCAGTATATATCTAAGGATTCAAAGGGTATGGTAATTGATGTTGTATTGTCTATTCCTCCTTATAAGATAGAGGCATTGGATACATCCAAGGTTATAAAAAGAGTTGCAGAAGAGACATTGAAAAAATCCTATCTGGACGGTTCTGAAATACATGTAGGAGGAATATCTGCAACATTTGACAATGTCAGAGATATTACTGCAGATGATTTTTTGAAGCTTTTCATCATTGTGTTGATTGGGATATTTATTGTGCTGTGCCTGCTTTTAAGAAGCGTAGTTGCACCCATATATCTTCTGCTTACAATTGTTATAAGCTATGCAACAACAATGGGTATAAGCTATGTTGTATTTCAGCTTATCTTAGGCTATGAAGGCCTCTGCTGGTCAACTACATTCTTTGCATTCTGTCTCCTTGTCGCTCTTGGTGTGGACTATAACATATTCCTGATATCAAGGGTGAAGGAAGAGTATAAGCCCGGAGATATGACTGGCGGAACAGCAAGAGCTCTAGCTTCAACAGGCGGAATAATTACATCCTGCGGTATTATTATGGCGGGTACATTTGGAGCACTGTTGGCTTCTCCTATAAAGCCTCTGTTTGAAATAGGTTTTGCAGCGGTAATAGGACTTCTTATGGACACATTTATTGTAAGAACCATTCTTGTGCCTGCAATAGCTGTTAAGGTGGGAGAGCTAAATTGGTGGCCCGGAAGAAAGGTAAAGGTAGTGGCAAAAGAAGAATGAGCGGAATAAGTATTGATTAATATAAAAATAAAAAATGAAAAAAATATCATCCAAAACTTTATTTAATTATAAAAAGTATGGTAAACTTATTTTAATTATTTAAAAGTTGGGTGATGTCTATGAACTATGGTTTTGTGAAAGTTGCAGCTGCAGTTCCGGAACTGAAAGTTGCCGACTGTGAATTTAATTCAGGAAAAATAGTAGAGCTCATTAAAAAGGCTGATAAAGAGGATTGTCAGATAGTACTTTTTCCTGAGCTCTCTATTACTGCATATACATGTGGAGATTTATTCCATCAGGAAGCTTTATTGGATCAGTCTATCACTTGTTTGAACAAAATTTTGAAGGATACAAGGAAAACTGATATTGTAGCAATTTTAGGGTTGCCTGTTAAAATTGACTCACAGTTGTTTAACACGGGAGTGGTTATACAGTCCGGAGAGATACTTGGGGTGGTTCCCAAAACATATATACCCGGATATAAGGAATTCTACGAGGAACGCTGGTTTGCATCGGGTGTAAAGGCATTAAGCGATTCTGTAGATATATGCGGCAAAAATGTTCCGTTTGGAGTGGACCTTTTATTTGAAGCAGTGAACTTTAAGGGTGCATGTTTTGGAGTGGAGATATGTGAAGACCTGTGGGTTCCTGTCCCTCCAAGTTCATATCAAGCAATGCTTGGAGCAACAATTCTTTTCAATCTCTCAGCCAGCAATGAGATAATAGGAAAAAGCGAATACAGGAGAGAGCTTGTAAAGCAGCAGTCTGCAAAGTGCATAGCCGGCTATGTATATGCATCAAGCGGTGTTTATGAATCAACAACGGATGTTGTTTTTGGAGGACATGCTATTATTGCCGAGAACGGAGGAATACTTTCAGAAAATGAAAGATTTTCAATGAAAGACCAGCTCCTGTATTGTGAAATAGACGTGGCAAGATTAAACAATGACAGAATGAAAAACACAAGCTTTATGGAAGCTACTATTAAAAGTAAAGCAAGGAAAATAGGATTTACCATCAAAGAGGTCAAACTAAACGATTTGTGCAGGTATGTTGATCCTCATCCGTTTGTTCCTTCCGACACCGGCAGTCTTGATAAAAGGTGCAAAGAGATATTTGCAATACAGACAACGGGACTTGCAAAAAGGCTTCTTCATACCGGTATGAAGAATGCGGTCATAGGAATATCGGGTGGACTTGATTCAACTCTTGCTTTGCTGGTTACATGGAAAACATTTGACATGCTGGGGATTCCGGCAGAGAATATTCATGCCATTACAATGCCGGGATTTGGTACGACTGATGAAACTTATTACAATGCATTGGAATTGATGAAGTCTTTGAATGTATCAATAAGGGAAGTGGATATTAAGCCGGCATGTATTCAACATTTTAAGGATATAGGTCATGATATGGCAGTTCATGATGTCACATATGAGAATGTACAAGCAAGGGAACGTACCCAGATACTCATGGACATTTCCAACAAGATTAACGGTGTTGTTATTGGCACAGGGGATTTGTCGGAATTGGCTTTGGGTTGGTGCACATATAACGGTGACCACATGTCCATGTATTCTGTAAACTGCAGTATACCCAAGACACTTGTTAAATTCCTGGTAGAATGGGTTGCAGATAATATGTCGCATGAGAATACAAGAAATGTCCTTAAAAAGATACTCGATACCCCCATAAGTCCGGAATTGCTGCCACCTGACGAAAAAGGGAAAATAAATCAGAAAACGGAAGATATAATAGGGCCCTATGAACTGCATGATTTCTTCCTCTATCACATGATAAGGTATGGTGCATCTCCCGATAAGATCCGATTTTTATGCAGAAAGGCTTTTAACGGAAAATATGATGACGAAGTGATTGTAAAGTGGTTAAAAACATTTTTAAGAAGGTTCTTTGCACAGCAGTTCAAGCGGTCATGTTTGCCTGACGGACCTAAGGTTGGTACAATCAGTTTGTCGCCAAGGGGAGACTGGCGTATGCCAAGCGATGCACAAGCTACTGTGTGGATTAATGATATTGGTTAAAAAAGCATAACTGATAAAAAAATAAACAAACAGTATGCCCTAATATATTGCTTTAGGGTAAACTGTTTGTTTTATTATTTATTGATGTTTATTAACCGCAATCCCTGTACTTGGTATCCATTAAATTTATATCGCTGTACGGTGATTTAGCTTCTCTAGGATTATTTTTCTGTGATTTCTTTTCAACGCTTATTCTTATTACACATAAATAGCGAAGAAAAAGTATGGTTGAAATAATCCCTGCAACAAATCCGATGAAAATTCCTTCAATAAAGGCCAGTAACATTTTTTTCACCTTTTATCTTAAGTATAAAGTATTTTTATCTTTATAGGGAATTACCATAATTATTTTAACATTATTCTACAAAAAGGGGAATACTTCCAGTGTAAGTTTTTTATAAAATTTGTATAAATTTTGTATTAATTATGACATGGATGAGCTCCTTTTCAATATAAAGATTGAATTTCTAAATTCAATTTTTTTCATCAATTATTCAATTATTTTCAAACCGTTTTTTGGAATTTCTTTTATACTTATAATTGCGATGTGCACACGAACTATAATTCATATTAAAGGAGGATGAAAAATTCATGAAAAAAATTGTTTCAACATTTATTGTTTCAACATTAGTAGCATCTAATTTATTAGTTTTTCCGGTTTCTGAAGCCTCAGGCGATCAACCGGAATCGGGTGTGGAAATCGAAAAAGTACTTATCAACGATAGGCATGAATTGCCTACATATTTGAAGGGAAGACTAAGCCTTCCGTCAAAGAATGCTCCGGAGGATATAGTAAAAGATTATATGAATAAAAGTTCCGGAGTCACAAATAGCTGTAAAATTGAAAAGAAATTTGTAAATGAACAAGGTGAAACAGTAGTAAAAGCACAGCAGATGTACAAAGGAATCAAAATCAGAGGTGCATCACAGTCGTATATAATCGGAAAGGATGGGGTAATTGAGACTATATCGGGACTCAATATTCCAAAGGTTAAAAATTTAATTAAAGAAGACATCAAGTTGTCTGAAAAAGACGCAAAAGAAGTAGTAAAAAAAGATCTTGGAAGAGAATTTAAAGCATCAGACACCGTATCGGTTGAAAAAATAATCGTACCTGATAATAATGTACTCAAATATGCCTTCAGTGTTAGAGCAAGTTTTGTAGTATCTGTAGTTGAATCATGGGAATATATTGTTGATGCAAGTTCCGGAAAAGTTTTAGAAAAAATAGATCTTTTGATGTATAAAAATGAAAAATTGACTGGAACAGGGTACTTTAATGACATAAAGGAGCTTAACGGATATAGCGGAACAATTCCTGATGTCAATATAACTCCTAAGTATACTTATTCACTAGCTGATTTATCCAGACAAGCACCGGATGGAGCTGCAACAAGACCTTTTAAGATACTAACTTACAATTTTAATCCGCCTGTCGATGTGGAAGGAGCTATCGCGGATGATATCAATAAGTATAGAGAGATATCTTCCGATCCGGATAAAAACTTTAATGACAGGGAGCAGTCTCATTCGGTTGATGCACATTATAATGCAGGTATTGTATATGAATATTATAAGGATAAATTCGGCAGATACAGCTTTGACAACGAGGGTGCAGATATTGACATTACCTGTCATGCACTCTTTAGAGACCGAAATGGTAATCTTACGCCTAGTAATGCATGTTATGATACAGGTTCAAAGAAGTTTTATTTTGGAGATGGCGACGGAACAGAATTTGGTTCTTTTGCTGCAGACCCGGAAACATTGGGCCATGAGTTCACACATGCTGTAATTGATAGTGAAAGCGGGCTTGAATATTGCTATCAGGCAGGTGCTATAAGCGAAGGTCTGGCAGATTTTTTTGGTGAAGTTATTGAGGCTTATGCAAAAAATGGACAACCGGATTGGAAAAAGATGGGCCTAGTGACGACTCCCGGAACACCGGATGATGCATACTTGGATTATAAAAATCCTGAGAAAAGTGCGAATTCCAGTGGTGAAACTTTCCCGGGACATATGAATGAAATATATAAAGGCAATGGCGATAACATGGGGGTTCATATAAATGCAGCTATTTTAACAAAAGCATTATCACTAATGAGTGATGGTGGAACCTACCATAATGTAAATGTTAATGCAATAGGTATTGATAAAGTTGCAACAGTTATGTACAAAGTAATTACAGAATATCTTACTACATTTACTAATTTTTCAGAGCTTGCTGAAGCTTCAGTTGATACTGCGGGGAAAATTTATGGAGAAAATAGTATAGAACAGAAATCAATCAGAGCAGGTTTTCAGGCAGTTGGAATAATAAATGGGGTGTCCCAGTGGAGCAGGATAAGCAAGTCACCGTTTGAAGTGATTCCCGATTCATTTAACATATGTCAGTTAGGCAGCAAGGTGTATGTACAAGTTGGAATGACTACGGATTTTATGGGTAGTTCAAGTGAGTTCTGGGAATATGATATAGTAACCAATCAATGGAATAAAAAGGCTGATGTAATTACACCAAGGATAATGGGAAGAATGGTTGCTGTTAACAACAAGGTTTACGCGTTTTATGGAGTAGGAGGAGATTTTTCTACTAAGTTGACAAGCGTCGATGAATATGATCCTCAGTCAAATAAATGGAGAACTGTATCCAATGTACCCAATTATAGGGATGGTGCCGGTACAGCTGTATATAACAACAAGGTATATATTGTGGGAGGAAGGGATCGAAGCTATAAATATGTTTCTACGATGGATGTATATGATCCTATAAATAACAGCTGGACCACAGGTTTGTCAGGATTGACTGCAAGAGATCTTGTAGTTATCCCAATTTCTGTAAATGGTGTTTCCAAACTCTATGCATTTTTCGGAGAAGATAACTCTGGAAAATTAAATAAAATCATGGCTTATGATTTTAATAAAAAAGTTTGGAAAACTGTTGGAACTAGCCCAATAACAATTAGGAGGCCGGCAGTTGCTCAATATAAAGGGAAAATTCATTTTGTCGGTGGAGGTAAAGAGTTAGATGGTCTTATTCCTTTCAACTCTTCGGCAAATGGAGCAACACTCATTTATGATCCTGTAACCGGTTCATGGGATACCAAAAACATTCCCGGACTTCCAGGTGTATTAGGAATTTGCCCCGTATATAATGATAGATTATATTTTATGGGAACAGCAAATCTAACAATATTTAATGGCGGGCCTATAATGGTAGAGTCATATGACCCCCTTAGAATAAATGCATTTGATAACAATAATTCAGTTGTAGTACAATGGAGCAAATTTGATGATACAACAAACAGCAAATTATATATTGATAATCAGACTATGTACAATGGCAACCAAACAGGATATGTATACAACAATTTCTTAAATTCTAACGGAATACACACAATGACAGTTACACAAAATCATCCGATTTATGGATCAATATCGAGCAAGCCTTTATCCGGTGCTTACATAAAGATTGGTGATATTAATTATGATAATGAAGTTTCATCTATTGACTTTGCATATCTTAAGAAGCAATTACTTAACGAAAACACATTGACTGCTTTGCAGAAGGTAGCTGCAGATCTCAATGAAGACGGTAGTGTAAACAGCATTGACTTTGCAATACTAAAGGTATATTTGTTGAATAGTTCTTCGAACTGCGATATTGGAGGAATAAGATATATACTTTTTGGTGATGTGAATTTTGATGGTAAAATTGATTCTCAAGACATATCGGTAATTCAAAATGCATTGTCCGATACAAGTGTATTGACAGTGAAACAGTTTGCAGCGGCTGATGTTGACGGTGATGGCAAAGTAACACAAAATGATATTTCATGTATAAATAATTATATGGTTTCCGATAATTATAAATTTCCGGTAGCAAACTGATATCAAATGGCATTTTGATTTAACACAGGGGATTTGAAAAGGGACTGTTGCAAAACTAAATTAGTTTTGTACCAGTCTCTTTTTGTGTTGACATGATTTGGGTAATGTTGGAAAACGTTATCGCAGAGGTGATGCAATTGGAATACCGTATACGGTTACGATAGATGATGAAACTCTTGACAAGGATACCGTTACAGTTGGAGAACGTGATACTATGCAGCAAACGACAGTAGCAGTTATGGAATTAAAGAGCTATTTATCGGATATTATGGGGAATTAAATATTTTTATTAATTAACTATTGACAGAATGAAGTTTTTGTCTTAATATATCTTTGTGCCTTTTTTGAGGGAACAATGTGGTGGGTGTAGCTCAGTTGGTTAGAGTGCCAGATTGTGGCTCTGGAGGTCATGGGTTCGACTCCCATCATCCACCCCACTTATACATTTATAGAGGTGAGAAGTTGCAATTGTTTATAATCGACTTCACACTTCTTAATATTGGGATGTCGCCAAGCCGGTAAGGCACCAGACTTTGACTCTGGCATTTCGTAGGTTCGAATCCTGCCATCCCAGCCATTAGGGCCATTAGCTCAGTTGGCAGAGCACATGACTTTTAATCATGGTGTCCCGCGTTCGAGTCGCGGATGGCTCATTAAAACTGAAATTCCGGGATTGTATGATCCCGGAATTTTTAAATGTTCGGGAAATATAATTTTATCCGAGAAATTGGATTTTATCGGAGGGGTAGGATATGGCCAATAATAAATATCAGAACAGAATACGTGATGATGTTGATTATAGTAAATATTCCGTTTCAGATCTAATCAAGATTATTGAGTTCAATAAAGTTGGTTTCCCTGAGCCTATATTAAAAAATCTTATAGAAAGAAAAGAAGAAGCAATACCTGTATTGCTCGATACATTAAAGAAGGTTTATGACAATTATAAAAGATATGCTAAAGAGGATGGCTATTTTGGACATATTTATTCCATATATCTTTTAGCACAGTTTAAGGTAAGAGAAGCATATGATTTGTTTGTTGACATGCTGAAGTTACCGGGTGATTTGCCTTTTGAATTGTTTGGCGATTCCCTGTTTGAATCCACAGGAAGGTTGCTTGCTTCATTGTGTGGAAAAGAGTATGAGCCAATAAAGAATATAATAACCGACGGAAATATTAGTGATTTAATAAGAAGCTACGGTGTTCATGCAATTGTGGTGCTTGTTGCACAGGGTACTGTCGACAGGGATGAAGCTATAAAATACTTTAAGGATCTATTGATTTCAGATAGCTGGGATAGAAATGAGGAAGTTGTGGCAGAAGTGGTATCGGCTTGCAATGATTTGTATCCTGCAGAGGTTATTGATGAGATTAGGGCAGTATATGAAAAAGGGCAGGTAGATGAAGCGGTAATTGAGCTTGAAGCAGTTGAAAAGACTTTAAAGAAGAATAAAGACGAAGTTATCGAAGTAACAAGAAATGATATTTTTAACCGCTTTATTGATAATACTATTGAAGAAATGAAGGATTGGAGTTGTTTTTATCCGGACACTAATGAGGTCGGCAATTTGGCTGTATCTGAGAAAGTAGGACCGAATCAGTTGTGTCCTTGCGGAAGCGGGAAAAAATATAAAAAATGCTGTGGATAAAATATTGTTATAATATATTGAGAAAATAAAAGGAGTGTTCCAAACTACTTGAAAGTAGAAATGAAGCACTCCTTTTTATTGTTTCAAGATTTATTCGAAACTTGTGGCTATATCAACAAGGCTTATATCCCTATTTCTCTCCTCAGCCCATTTTATTGACCACTCGTTTTCAAAAAGAAGGGCATGACGATTTTCACTGTCTTCCACAATCATTGTAGAGCTTGTAAGATTGAGCTTTCTTGGGTCAATATTGTTTCCAACTATCCAGCGTGCGTATTTGTACGGAAGGTGCTGTATTTTTATATCCACGCCATACTCGTATTTTAATCTGTATTCAAGAACTTCAAACTGAAGTGCACCGACAGCACCTACGATTAGTGCTTCAATGCCTATATCAATCTGCTTGAATGTTTGGATAGCACCTTCTTCTGAAAGCTGCATTATTCCCTTTTGAAACTGTTTTCTCTTCATTGAGTCGGAAGCAGTAACCCTTGCAAAGTGTTCTGCCGGGAATATGGGTATATTCTCAAACTTTAAGTTGGGATTTCCTTCGCTGAGGGTATCGCCGATATTAAAAATACCGGGATCAAAGAGCCCAATTATATCTCCAGGGTATGCTTCTTCTACTATTGTTCTTTCCTGAGCCATAAATTGGGTAGGCTGTGCAAGTCTTATTTCCTTTTTTGTACGAACATGGCAAACACTCATTCCTTTAGTGAATTTGCCTGAGCAAATTCTAAGGAATGCTATTCTATCCCTGTGAGTAGGATTCATATTTGCCTGAATCTTAAAAATAAAACCTGAGAATTTATCGCTTTCGGGGTCAATATCTCCTATGGAAGACTTTTTAAAGCCAGGCTTCGGTGCAAGCCTTAAGAATTCTTCCAGAAAAGGCTGTACCCCGAAGTTGGTCATTGCACTGCCAAAAAATATTGGAGTCAATTCACCATTCATTATTTTCTTTTTGTCAAACTCGTCTCCTGCAAGATCTAAAAGCTCTATTTCTTCACATAATCTATTGTAATAGTGCTCACCCAAAAGATCGGAGAATATTTTATCGTTAACACTGCCCACTGTAGACGATACGGTTGTTTGACCATGATTGCCTCCGTCAAAAAGCTCTATCTGGGCTTTGCTTCTGTTATACACGCCTTTGAAATCTCCATCGGTGCCTATTGGCCAATTCATTGGGTATGAACGTATTCCAAGGACGTTTTCAATTTCCTCCATCAACTCAAAGGGATCTTTGCTGGCTCTGTCCATTTTGTTAACAAATGTGAAAATGGGTATTCCTCGCATTTTACATACATGGAAAAGTTTTATTGTCTGTGCTTCTACCCCTTTGGCACCATCGATAAGCATTACTGCACTATCGGCTGCAACAAGTGTTCTGTATGTATCTTCACTGAAATCCTGGTGCCCCGGTGTATCGAGTATATTTATACAGTAGTCATTATAAGTGAACTGTAAAACGCTTGATGTTACCGATATACCTCTTTGCTTTTCTATTTCCATCCAGTCTGAGACTGCGTGCTTGTTGGCTTTTCTTGACTTTACAGACCCGGCCAGTCTTATAGCCCCACCATATAGCAATAGTTTTTCTGTCAAAGTCGTCTTACCTGCGTCAGGGTGAGATATTATGGCAAAAGTCTTTCTGCGTGATACTTCATTACTTATAGTTTCTTTTAAATCCGGCATTTTAGAACCTCTTTCAATAATTATTCAATATGACCGCAGAAAAAAGCGGCAGATTAATTTTATAGTAAAATATTATTTCCTGTCAAATTTAAATATATCAGTAGTAATTACTATTTATAAAGCATTTTTAATGTTGTCAACAGCTTCCATATTAAATCTTTCAATAAATCCCCGGGCAAATGCAATAATATCTATGGAAGGGTCAACTATTAGTGGAGTTAGATCCATTCCCAATATGGAGTTTTCTATAGAATCTGCAGAATTGGAGCTATGGAAGGTAGCGTTGGCATGTCTTCTTCCTATTGTGGCTTTATGATATTCTTTATTGCCTGAAATCTGGGAGTTATAGACCTCAATCAGTGCCGATGCTATGTTGGGATTGGCCGATGCATCGAAAATAACTCTGTCGGAGAAGACAAGCCAGTCAAGGCTTCTCCATACTTCGCATCCGTATAGCTTCTTGGGTCTTTCTGAAGGCGGCAGTTCCCTTATGGCATTGATAACCTTTAATGCAATGCTTAAATGGGTTTTGTGCCTGTCAAAAATGTTATGTGTATAAATGATATCCGGTTTTGCTTTAGATATAAGCATTTTCAAATCATTTATGATTTCGGTATTGCAGGGGTCTTTTGCCTCGGAGCTGGTGTAGTTCAGCATTGCTGCCAAACTGTATTCACCTACAAAAGCGGCCTTTTTTTGCTCGAGCTTTCTGATGTTGACAAACTCATCATCTGAAAATGAGCTGTAAAATTCACCCTTTGAACTTCCGGCACCGTCGGTTACAACTATGCCTGTAAACCATTTGGAGTTGTTGTTAAAGCACTCGGCAATACCTTGATATGCCATGATTTCAATATCATCGGGATGTGCTGATACTGCCATGTGGGTGGTCCTCTCCAGTGCTTCGTTTAAATCCTTTCCGTCAGGAATAAAAACTTCATAGCCTGCTTTCATAAATTCCAAAATTATCAACTCCTAAACCATTTGACAAATATAATATTATTGACACTTTATATGGAAAATCACTAAAATGATTCTATAGTATGGCATTGTGTCTGTCAATTCATACAAATGCATTAAAAAGAGGAATTTTACGTGATTTATAGAATAATAATAAATGATTTATCATTTTTCGATGCCGGTAAATTAACTGTGTTTCCCATGTAAAAAGCAGTTAATTTAAGTTTTTTTTAATTGCATTGATTATTTATAATTTTTTCACTTGTTTAGTTGTACTATACGATAGAATAGAGGGGATTAGAAGATGAACGAAAATGAATTGAGAACAGTTAAAGTGAGCATTATGGGCGGACCTGAAAGGCTTATCACCGAAGGAACAACTTTAGAGGAGATTGCCAAGGACTATGAAAAGGAATATAAATATCCAATTTTGGCGGCAAAAGTAAATAATGATATAAAAGAGCTTAATTATATGATTACCGATAATTGTAATGTGAAATTCCTTGATCTAAGTGATGAAGACGGAATGAGAATGTACAGGAGGAGTTTGCATTTTATATTGATTAAGGCAGCACATGATTTGTTTCCCGATAGGAAACTGGTTATTTGTCATGCCATTAGCAAAGGAATATATTGTGAATTGGAAGGGAAAGAGCCTCTTAATGAGGATGATGTTAAAAGGATTGAAAAAAAGATGTGGGAACTTATAAATGCCGACATTCCTTTTGTTAAAAGGATGATGTCACGTGAAGATGCCAAGGAGCTCTTTAAAAAAAGCGGGAGAATAGACAGATACATGGCTGTGGAGCATAGAAGAAAACCCTATGTAACAATGTATAACTTCGATGGGCTGGATGATTATTTTTACGGTTATATGGTGCCAAGTACAGGCTATATAAAGAAATTTGCTCTCAAATTCTATAAGCAAGGTATGATTATGATATATCCTGACAAGAAAGATCCTTCCAGAATACCTGAGTTTGAAGAACAAAAAAAATTGTTTTCAATTTTTACGGAATATAAAAAATGGGGAAGTATACTTGGAGTTAATAATGTCGGTGATTTGAACAATATTATCATGAATGGCGAGATTAATACTCTAATAAGAGTCTCTGAAGCATTGCATGAGAAAAAAATTGCCCAGATTGCGGATATGATTACCAATAGTGAAAACAAGAAAAGAGTAGTTCTTATATCAGGACCCTCATCGTCCGGTAAGACCACATTTGCCCAAAGACTTTCAGTACAGCTTAGGGTAAATGGTATGAAGCCTGTTACAATATCACTCGATGATTATTTTGTTGATAGAGAGTGTACACCTAAGGATGAGACGGGAGAATTTGATTTTGAGGCATTAGAAGCAATAGATGTGAAATTGTTTAATCAGCAGCTCAGCGACTTGATTTCCGGCAAGGAAGTTGAAGTGCCCATATTTAATTTTACAAAAGGAAGAAGAGAAGATTTCGGCAGGAAGCTTAAAATAGATGATGATCAGCTAATAGTAATAGAAGGTATTCATGGACTCAATGAAAAGCTGACATCTCTCATTCCTAAGGAAAGAAAGTTTAAGATATATGTAAGTGCACTTACATCTCTCAGCATTGATGACCATAATAGGATTCCTACCACCGATTCAAGACTCATAAGGAGAATTGTGAGGGATTTCCAGTTCAGAGGAAGCACGGCTGCCAATACATTGCAGAGATGGCCGTCTGTAAGAAGAGGAGAGGAAAAGAATATTTTCCCATTTCAGGAGGAAGCGGATGTAATGTTCAATTCCGCATTGGTATACGAGCTAGGAGTACTAAAGGTTTTAGCCGAACCGCTATTAGCTGAAATTGGAATTACATCCCCTGAGTATTCTGAAGCTAAAAGACTTATTGAGTTTTTAGGCAATTTTCTTCCTATTGAGTCAAAGGAAATTCCATTAAACTCTATTATTAAGGAATTCCTTGGAGGAAGCTGTTTTTGTTGATAAACAATAGTTAAAAATTAACTTTTATAGGGATAAATATTGATTATTATACAATTATTGTATAAAATTAATAGAAGTAAATCATAAACATAATATAATAATTTTTATAAAAGCGGGAGGACTATTTAATGAAGAAATTTTTAACTTTCATGGCCACTTGCCTGCCTTATTGCCGGAGGGATTGCAGTAACTTCTTCTGCGGCAGGCAAAATTATAGAAAGCCCTGATATCAAGATTGCCATAGACGGTAAGATTGGTCGATATACCGATGTGCCTATTCTGCAGGATGGCAGGACATTGCTCCCTTTAAGGGCTGTTCTGGAAAATTTGGGAGTCAAGAATGATGACGAGCATATAATATGGGAACCAAAGGACAGGAGCATAACTGTATATAAGGATTCAAAAAAGATATTCCTTCAAGTTGAAAATAAAAAGGCTGAGGTTAATGGGACAGGTTTCGAACTGGATGTTCCGCCTATGATTTATAAAAACAGAACGTACATACCTGCTAGATTTGTTGCTGAAAGCCTGGGTAAGAAAGTTGTATGGGATAGCAAAACCAAATCTGTCCTCATCAAAGATCCGGCATCCTTTGATGAAGTTAATAAAATACTCACAAAGTCTGAAGAAGCGATGAAAAATGTTAAAAAAGCCAAAATGAATATGAAAGTGGATAGGAAAGAGAGCATAGGCGAAAGTTCTTCGGTCTCTGTGGGCGGAGAAGTAAAGATGGAAGTGGATAAAGCAAACAAAATTGGACATATGGTTATGAATCTGAAGACAATGGGAATTAATGTAACAATGGAATACTACTATAATAATAATACTCAATATATGAAAGGATTTTTGGTTGACAGCTGGGTTAAAACAACTTCAAAAGATGATAATTTTGATAGTGTGGTTAAAAATCAATTTGGGTTGATAGCAGCGGATGAAGTAAGTTCAGCAGGTTTGGTAAAGGTAGAAAGTAATAATCCCGATGAAATAGTGCTCGAGGGAGCGGCATTTTTCGGCAGTATTTCAAACTTAGGAAGTTCGCTGATGGGGGAAGATTCAATAACTGAAAGTAATGGTGTTCCGGCCGATTATAGTGTAAAAATTATACTCGACAGCAAGACATATTTATTGAAGAGTTGTACTATGGAGTTTTATGAAACCCAAAAAGGAAGCTCAGGAGATAAGATGGTGGAAAGTGGGAATTTTTCGCTGACTTTGACTGATGTTAATGGAAATTTTACGGTTAAAATACCCGATGAAGTTATAAAAAATGCAAAGGACGCAAGTGAAATGGGTGGAATTATAAAAATGTAACGAAAGCACTGCATATTCGGATGGCAAAACCGGATATGCAGTAATTTTTTCTAGTGATTGTTAACGAATTAACAATTTGTTATAATAGTAATATAGAATATTTTAATATGCGAAAGCATTATTACAAAAACACTTTAAATAAAGATATTCATAAGTTAGGAAAGGGAAAGGTAGAGGTATGAAAATAAGCGAAATTTCATCAGTTCTTGAAGCTGAAATAATAACCGGAGGACAAAACAGTGACTTGGAGATATATTCAGCTTGTGGTGCGGATTTAATGAGTGATGTAATGGCATTTGTCAAAGAAAATGTAGTTTTGCTTACAGGCCTTATAAATCCACAGGTAGTTCGTACTGCAGAAATGATGGATATAAAGGTTATAGTTTTTGTGAGGGGTAAAACTCCTACACAGGAAATAATTGATTTGGCAAATGAAAAAGGTATAACAATATTAACAACAAAGTATTCTATGTTTATTGCCAGCGGTAAGCTATATGAAGCTGGAATAACCGGAAGAGGTGGTTGTTGTTGAGGGACAGTTTCTTGGAACTGAATTATGACATACCTGCAAATGATTTTTTGCATGCAGGTGAAGCTTCCAGTTCTGTAAAAAAGATGCTGAACCAGCTGGGTGTAGCACCGGATAAGGTAAAAAAGACTGCCATATCAATGTATGAAGCTGAGATTAATGCAGTAATTCATGCTAACGGTGGTGAAGCACACATAGAAATATGGAAGGACAAGGTAATTATTAAAATATCCGATAAAGGACCTGGCATTCCTAATGTGGAACTAGCTATGCAGGAAGGATATACGACAGCACCGGATCATGTAAGAGATATGGGATTTGGAGCGGGTATGGGACTTCCCAATATAAAAAGATATTCAGATGAATTGAAGATAGATACGGAGATCGGAAAAGGTACGGTAGTTACAATAACTGTTTATTTAAAGGATAAATAATAAGTTATTTCCGGGGCGGTCCTTAAATTAGTAATGGAATTCATATATATGTTAATGTGGATTTTTTAAGGGGGTGTATGTGTGGGAACATATTTTCATTCCGTAACACTTGACGAAGACAAGTGCAGAGGGTGCACCAATTGTATAAAACGCTGTCCTACAGAGGCAATAAGAGTAAGAAAAGGAAAAGCTCGGATAATTAATGAAAGGTGCATAGACTGCGGAGAATGTATAAGAATATGTCCATATCATGCCAAGAAGGCTATTACCGATCCGTTGGAAATTATAAATAATTTCAAATACAAGATAGTGATTCCGGCACCATCCTTATATGGACAGTACAAAAGTATATATTCACGTGACAGCATTCTAACAGCATTAAAGGGTTTGGGATTTGATGAGGTATATGAGGTTGCAAAAGCCGCTGAAATAGTAAGCAAGGCAACAAAGAAACTCATAAACAACGAAAAGCCAAAGCTTCCTCTTATTTCATCCGCATGTCCGGCTGTTGTAAGGTTGATACAGGTTCGATTTCCAAATCTCATAGATAATATATTGAAGTTGGAGTCACCTATGGAAGTCGCTGCTAATATAGCAAGAGACAAAGCCATGAAGAGGGAGAATCTTTCAAAAGAAGATGTGGGTGTATTTTTTATTACTCCATGTGCTGCAAAAATGACCAGTGTTATGGCTCCTTACGAAAGGGAATCGTCTTCGGTTAGCGGTGTAATATCCATTAGGGATATTTATCTTCCTGTTTTAAACAATCTTATGAAGCAAAAAAAGGTGGAAAGCCTTGGAGCCGCAGGGTTTGAAGGGATTCGATGGGCTAACTCGGGAGGTGAGAGCTTAGCTTTAGGCACCGATTCTTTTTTGGCCGTTGACGGTATCCATGAAGTTATTACTATACTTGAGGAAGTTGAAAATGATAAGCTGGAAGATGTGATTTTTATGGAAGCTTTAGCGTGCAAGGGAGGATGTTTGGGAGGACCGCTTACAATTGAGAACTGTTATGTGGCTAAAACCAAGCTCAAAAAACATATAGATGAAGCAAAGGAAAAAGCTATTTCAAATATGGACCAGGATGATATTTATGATAATATTGATTGGACCGGCAATGTAAAATACAAGCCTGTGTTGAAACTTGATGATGACATGGAAATAGCTATGAAGAAGCTTGAAAGTCTTCAGCAGATCGAGAACGAGCTTCCGGGGCTTGATTGTGGGGCTTGCGGTGCACCTAGTTGCAGAGCTCTTGCAGAGGATATTGTAAGGGGAATGGCTAATGAGACCGATTGTTTGTTTAAGCTTAGAGACAGGGTTAGGAGTTTGGCCAATCAAATGATGGAGCTAGAAGCCATAATGCCTCCTGTTATGGATAAAGAATCGAATAACAAGGCTCAAGATGAGGAGAATTAGAGTATGAAGGTACGGGAGTTTGCGGAAAAGCTTGGTATGAAGGTGTTGACAGGAAACAATGAGGGATTGGAAAACAGTATTGAAGGTATTTATACATGTGATCTCTTAAGCTGGGTTATGTCTCATGCCCAAAAGGGTGATGCATGGATAACTGTCCACACAAATATAAATATTGTTGCAGTGGCAGTATTGACAGAGGTTTCATGTATAATTGTCCCTGAAGGTATCTGCGTTGAGCAGGATACCGTAAAAAGAGCTGAAAGTGAAGGGATAGTTATCCTGGGGACTGATCTTAACACATACGAAATATGCTGTAAGGCCTATGAGTGCGGTATAGGTTTAAATAATGACAAATAATATCGATTTGCCTGGAGGAGCTAAATGAGGCTAGCATACGATTTGCATATTCACTCGGCGTTGTCTGCGTGTTCCGATAAGGATATGACTCCTAATAACATAGTAAACATGTCACTTATTAAGGAATTGGATATAATAGCAGTTACCGATCATAATTCGGCGGAAAATCTGGAGGCTGTTGTTAAGTGTGCACAGGGAAAGAATATATTGGTTGTACCGGGCATGGAAGTAGAAACGATGGAAGAAATACATGTTGTGTGCTTGTTTCCGGGTATTGATGAAGCCAAGAAAATGCAGGAAATTGTTTATAACAATCTGCCGCCTTTAAAAAACAGGGACGATATTTTTGGCAGGCAGATAATTTTTGATGAAAATGATGATGAAATAGGTTCAATAGACAGATTCCTCCTTACTGCAGTTGGAATGCCAATAAAAGAAGTATATAAAACAGTATTAAATCTTAACGGTGTAATGATTCCGGCTCATATAGACAGAAGCTCCTACAGTATTTTATCCAATCTTGGAGGTATTCCCCCCGATTTGGGATTTAAATATCTCGAGGTATCAAAAGGGGCTGTTCTGGAAAATTTAAAGAAGCAATATCCCGATGTTTTTGACTACAAATTCATTATGTCATCCGATGCTCATTCTCTTGAAAATATATCTGAGAGAGAGTCATTTATAGAAGTTGATGAGAAGTCCATAGAATGTGTAATATCTAAATTAAGAAACGGATAGAGGTGACAAAAATATGTTAAATCATTTATTTAATATTGAATTTGGTTAATGGCTTTGTTATAATGTTAACGATTGATGTTAAATTTTTAACATAATAAGGGAGCAATAGCTCCGATGACAAGGGGGTTATCTATATGAATTCAAAAGGTTGTTGCTGCGGTTGTGTAGATGAAAAAAAGGAAAAGCTGCAGCAAATAATTGAGAAGTATAAAAATACACGAGGTGCATTGATTCCAGTATTGCATGAAGCACAAGAAGTATACGGTTATCTGCCTCTAAGCGTTCAAAAAATAATTTCTGAAGGACTAAATGTTCCGCTTTCCGAAATATATGGTGTTGTCACATTCTATACACAATTCTCTCTCGAACCAAAAGGTAAATACAATATTCAGCTCTGCATGGGAACAGCTTGCTATGTTAAAGGTTCCGGATTAATTCTTGACAAGCTTAAAGAAAAACTTGGAATTGAAGTTGGAAAATGTACGGATGACGGTTTGTTTTCTCTTGAAGCATGCAGATGTATAGGAGCTTGTGGTTTAGCACCTGTTATGATGATAAATGAAGATGTATATGGTAGACTTTCACCCGATGATATTGAAGGAATCATAGAAAAGTACAAAAAAGAAGGATAATGAGAGATTTGTCGTTACATCTAATGGACATAGTACAGAACTCAATAGTTGCCATGAGCACCCGCATTAGCATTTCTATTGCTGCTTATTTGGAAAGCGATGAATTAAAAATAATTGTAGAAGATAACGGCAAGGGAATGGACAATGAAATGCTCAAGAAGGTTACCGACCCTTTTGTAACAACCAGGGATACAAGAAAAGTAGGATTGGGTATTTCACTTTTTAAGGCATCTGCTGAAAGAAGCGGCGGATATCTTGATATAACCTCAGAAAAGGGTGTTGGTACAACATTGGAGGCTGTATTTAAAATAAATAACATTGACAGGCCGCCCTTAGGAGATGTTGCGGATACAATAGCAGGCGTACTTGTTTCAAATGAAAGCCTGCATTTAGCCCTGACACTTTCCCGTGATGATGAGATGTTTTCTTTTGATACCGAAGAGGTAAAGAAAATGCTTGATGGGGTTCCTATCAATGAGTATGAGGTTTTGAATTGGATTAAAGGATATATAAATGAGGGGATAAATGTTACTTTTGGAGGTGTATTAAATGAAATCAATAGCTGAACTTGAAGAAATCAGGAAGAAAGCTTTGGACAAAATGGGAATCAGAACAAATACAGAGGGCTATAGAGTAGTAGTAGGTATGGCCACATGTGGAATTGCTGCAGGTGCAAGACCTGTTATGAATGCATTTATGGAAGAACTTAATAAAAGAGGAATAAAAAATACTTCCGTTACTATGACCGGTTGTATTGGTGTTTGCAGGCTTGAGCCTATTGTGGAAGTAATCGACCCTGACGGAAATAAAACCACTTATGTTAAAATGAATGCAGAAAAGGCTGTTCGAGTAGTAACCGAGCACATTGTTAACGGTAGGGTTTGTGTAGATTTAACAATTGGTTCTGAAGAAAAGAAATAAGGGGGGAGTATAGATGCAGATTTATAGAGCACATGTTCTGGTTTGTGGTGGTACAGGTTGTGTTTCATCAAGCTCAGAGAAGATAATGAGCGAATTTGAAACGCATTTAAATAATAATAATCTGACAAATGAGGTAAAGGTTGTAAAGACCGGATGTTTTGGATTGTGTGCACGTGGACCTATTGTAGTTGTTTACCCTGAAGGCTGCATGTACACTATGGTTAAGGTAGAGGATGTTAAGGAAATCGTTGAAGAACATCTTCTAAAGGGAAGAATAGTTAGAAGATTATTGGAAAATAAACATGATGATGAAGGTGTTGAAACTTCAATAGAGGGAGTTGAGTTCTTCAAAAAGCAATTGAGGATAGCACTCAGAAACTGTGGTGTTATAAATCCAGAGCTTATTGAAGAGTATATTGCTTTTGACGGATACAAGGCTTTGGCTAAGGTTTTAACTGAAATGACTCCTGAAGAGGTTATAGACACAATTAAGAGGTCAGGACTTAGGGGAAGAGGAGGCGGAGGCTTCCCAACCGGCTTGAAATGGGAGTTCACTGCCAAGTCACAAGATGATCAGAAGTTTGTTTGCTGTAATGCAGACGAAGGAGACCCAGGAGCATTTATGGACAGAAGTGTCCTTGAAGGAGATCCCCATTCTGTAATTGAAGCTATGGCAATAGCTGGTTATGCTGTTGGAGCAAATCAGGGATATATATACATTAGAGCTGAATACCCCATCGCAGTTAAGCGTTTAAATATAGCTATTGAGCAAGCAAAAGAGTATGGCTTGCTTGGAAAGAATATTTTTGGTACTGATTTTAATTTTGATCTTGAAATCAGATTGGGAGCAGGAGCATTTGTGTGTGGTGAAGAAACAGCACTTATGACTTCTATAGAAGGTAAGAGAGGGGAACCAAGACCGAGACCTCCTTTCCCTGCTGTTAAAGGTTTGTGGAATAAACCGACGCTTCTTAATAACGTTGAAACATATGCAAATATTCCTCCAATTATAAATAAAGGTGCTGAGTGGTTTGCAAGCATCGGTACCGAAAAGAGCAAAGGAACCAAGGTTTTTGCCGTTGGAGGTAACATAAACAACACCGGTCTTGTGGAAGTACCTATGGGTACGACATTGAGAGAGGTTGTATATGATATAGGCGGAGGTATACCTAACGGTAAGAAGTTTAAGGCTGCACAGACCGGAGGACCTTCAGGCGGATGCATACCCGCAAGCCATTTGGATGCTCCAATAGATTATGATTCATTGATCCAGTTAGGTTCCATGATGGGATCGGGCGGACTTATTGTTATGGATGAAGATACATGTATGGTTGATATTGCAAAGTTCTTTTTGGAGTTTACTGTTGATGAGTCCTGCGGTAAATGTCCTCCCTGTCGTATAGGAACAAAAAGAATGTTGGAAATATTGGATAGAATAACTGAAGGTAAAGGCGAAATAGAAGATATAACAAAATTGGAAGTACTTGCAAAAAATATTAAAGCATCTGCTTTATGCGGTCTTGGTCAAACTGCACCAAATCCGATTTTAAGTACGCTGCGTTACTTTAAGGATGAGTACATGGCACATGTTACTGATAAGAAATGTACCGCAGGTGTATGTAAATCAATGATGCAATATGTAATAAATGCCGATATGTGTAAGAGCTGCGGTATCTGTGCAAAGGTTTGTCCTGTAAAATGTATCAGTGGTGAAAAGAAGGTACCTTATGTAATAGACAGCAGCAAGTGTGTTAAATGTGGTGCTTGTATGGAGAAATGTCCATTCAAAGCTATATTCAAGAATGTTTAAAGGAAGGGGAGTGTTAAAATGGAAACAGTAAATATTACTATAGACAGCAGGAAAATTCAGGTTCCAAAGAATTATACGGTTTTGGAGGCGGCAAGGTTTGCCAACATTGAGATACCGACACTTTGCTTCCTAAAGGATATAAATGAGATTGGTGCATGCAGAATGTGTCTTGTTGAAATACAGGGAGCAAGAAGTTTACAAGCTGCTTGTGTTTATCCGGTATCGGAGGGATTGGTAATAAACACTCAAACACCGGCAGTTCGTGAAGCAAGAAAGGTTACATTGGAGCTTATATTATCCAATCATGATAAAAAGTGCCTTACATGTGTAAGAAGCAATAACTGTGAACTTCAAAAACTGGCTCAAGACTTGAATATAAGAGATATAAGGTTTGAAGGCGAATCGGCAAAAATGCCGTTGGATGAGATTTCACCTTCAATAGTTAGAGATCCTAACAAATGTGTACTTTGCAGACGTTGTGTAAGCATGTGTAAAAATGTTCAAAGTGTAGCTGTTATCGATACTACTGAAAGAGGTTTTAAGACACTTGTAACGCCTGCTTTCAATAAGTCTCTTAATGAAGTACCCTGTACAATGTGCGGACAATGTATAAATGTTTGTCCTGTAGGTGCTCTTCGCGAGAAAGATGATACCGACAAGGTTTGGGAAGCACTTGCAAACAAAGACCTCCATGTTGTTGTTCAGACTGCTCCGGCGGTTAGAGTTGCCATTGGAGAAGAGTTCGGAATGCCTATAGGTTCAAGGGCAACAAGCAATATGGTAGCTGCATTGAGAAGACTCGGATTTTCAAAAGTATTTGATACCGATACTGCTGCTGACCTTACAATTATGGAGGAAGGCACAGAATTGATAAATAGGATAAAAAATGGCGGAAAGCTGCCTCTTATAACAAGCTGCAGTCCCGGATGGATAAAATTCTGCGAGCATAATTTCCCTGAATTTATAGACAATCTTTCATCATGTAAGTCACCTCATGAAATGTTTGGTGCTGTATTGAAATCGTATTATGCAGAAAAAATGGGAATAGATCCGTCAAAGATATTTGTTGTATCCATAATGCCATGTACGGCAAAGAAATTTGAAGCACAGAGACCTGAAATGTCCAGTACAGGATACCCTGATGTAGATGTTGTTTTGACAACCAGGGAGCTTGCTAGAATGATCAGAGAAGCAGCCATTGACTTTAATGATCTTCCTGAAAGGCAATTTGACGATCCAATGGGTGAAGCATCAGGTGCAGGCGTAATTTTCGGGGCTACAGGCGGAGTTATGGAAGCTGCGTTAAGAACAGTTACAGAAATATTAAACGGAAAACCATCCGACAATATTGAATATAATGCTGTAAGAGGAATAGATGGAGTTAAGGAAGCTGTTGTTGAGGCAGGCGGTATGAAGATAAAGGCTGCTGTAGCACATGGCCTTGGAAATGCCAGAAAGCTTCTTGAAAAAGTTAAAAATGGAGAAGAATATCATTTTATTGAGATAATGGCTTGTCCTGGAGGATGTGTAAACGGTGGAGGTCAGCCGATTCAGCCGTCATCAGTTAGAAGCTGGGTTGATCTAAGAGCTGAAAGAGCAAAAGCCATTTATGAGGAAGATAAGGAAATGCCTATTAGAAAATCTCATGAAAATCCTAGAGTCAAGATGCTTTATGATGAATTCTTCAAGGAGCCTGGAAGCCATAAGGCACATGAGCTGCTCCATACGCATTATACAAAGAGAGAAAACTATCCTGAAGAATAATTTAATACAAACAAAAACCCCCAATGGATTTGCCCATCGGGGGTTTTTGTTTTATATTTAGTACTTTATTATTTTTACATTTATTTTCGTTATCTTATTTTCTTTTCTTCTTAATAAGCACAATCATTATAATTGGAATTATTACAACTATAACAGCTAATACAATTATTATAACAGTAAGGGTTGATTTATCTGTTGTAGTATTGGCATCTGAACCGGTATCATTATCTGATGCATTGGAGCTATCGGGAGATGTAGCTGAGCTGTCAGGCGAAGTACTTGCTGATGCTTCAGGTGCCGCTGATGAATCAGGTGATGCCGGTGAACCATTTGCCTGAGGGCTAGATGCAGGTCTTGCAGTGAAACTTGGGAGTGGAATGGGACTTGATGAAGCATTGATCTTAGAAGCAGGTACGACATTATATCCGCTTGTAATTTGATTTCCATCCCAATCAAACAGCATTATTCCGTTAATGGCACCCGGATTTCCGTTAAGGTCATCAAATATCACTTCGGTTGCGGCATCCTTAAGAACTTTAAATCCAATAACTGCAAGTGTTCCTGTTGATTCAGGCTTACCGCTGTTTTTATATGCAGTCATATTCATATATAGCTCTCCAAAGTCAAGTATACCTTGTTTTATTATGTTGGTTGTAAGGTCCAAAGGGGAATAAGCCGGATTCTGAAGCAAATCACCTTTAGTAGGAGGTGTCTTTTCTTCTAAAGGACTTCCGGTATTTGCATCAACTGCCTGAAGTACTTCAGGATTGTATCTCAAGCGAACCTGATATCCTGCAAAATTCTTAATGTTATTGATTTTCAGTGATGCTTTAATAATTTCACCTACGCTTGCTGTGGTTTTATCAAGCTCAAGAGATATGGACGGTTGATTATCCGCATATAATGTGCTTGTAAAAAGCATTGTTGTTAGGATCGATAATAATAAAACTAATACAATTTTTCTTTTGCTATTCATATTCATAATTTAAACCCCTTCTAGTTTATGATTTTAGATTTTGGCATATAAAAATATTATCATTAAATACATTATGAAACAATAGTTTTTTAAACAGCACAATGTGCAAAATGGTGAAGGTTAATCAATAACCCTCACCATTTTAGTGTCTTTATTATATATAAAGTTTATATATACAGTTTAAATTTTTATTGTTTCACAGTATATTCCTTAATGGGATTTCCGTTCCAATCGAATACAAGAGTGCCTTCTTTGTCGTCATCAAGTAAAGGATTATCTACCAATACAGGCTTGGTATAGTCTTTAAGAACTTTAAAACTGACCTTGGCAACAACACCCGACGATTCAGGAGAGTCGGAGTTCCTGTACGTGTTTAGAGCCATATAAGCTCTGCCAAAGTTCAATATACCGTTTTCAAGATCATTTGAAGCAAGATCTATTGGTGAATATCTTCCACAGAGTAATGAACCTGTTTCTGCAGCTGAAGTTTTATCATATGGTGTACCATCGGTGTATACAGGCTGCAGGCAATCGGGATCGTATTTCAATGTTGCCTGGTATCCTGAAAAATTGGGAATTTCGTCAATGCTAAGGGTTGCAGTAATAATATCACCGATTTTAGCATCTGTTTTATCTACCGTCAAACTAAAGGTACCAAGCTTTGGTGTTGGAGTGGGCTCCGGAGTAGGTGTTGGCTTGGATGGTGCAAATATTACTTCAGGTTCAATAATATCATATTCCATTATCTGGTCTGCATTAAAATCATAAAGAGCTGTGCCTTGAATCCCAGAAGGAAGTATTTTTGTACCTTTAAAATATATTGTAGTAGGAATAACCCTTAAAACTCTGAATCTAATAATGCCTATGGAACCGGTAGTTTCAATATCTTTGGAGTTTCTATATGCATTAAGATCAATGTATGATCTTCCAAAACTTAATATTCCAATATCAACATCGTGAAAAACAACATCTACAGGCTTATATTTTTCATTTACAAGAAGAGTACCGGTTTCAGGACGTGTCAGATTACCATAAGGGAGATAAGAATCACCAAAGGGTATAACAGGTTGTAATACTGAAGGATCATATTTAATATTTACCTGATATCCTGCAAAATCTTTAATGTCTTTTATATTAAGGCTTGCGATTACAATATCACCCTGATCGGCATAATTCTTATTAAACGATAAAGTAAGACTACCCTTTGCATTAGCTGTAGGTGTAGGAGTAGCTTGGCCTTCTTCTACCGGAAACACTGATATCATACCTAATAAGTGACGTTTCATATATGCATAGTCATCGGATGTAAGTCTTCCGTCACCGTCAACATCTGCAGTTGCTGCAAGAGATTCTTTACTTATCATTCCGAGCAGACACTGCCTCATCAATGCATAGTCGTTGGAGTTAAAATTTCCATCACCGTCTACATCACCCCAGATCAGCTGTGATTCTGCTGATGATATAAGGGCCACGCTACCTAAAGAAAGAGAAAGAAATACAGCAACCAGCAGTGTAATAACTTTTGTACACTTCATTTTTTATAAACCTCCCTTTAAAAATTTACCGTCTAATATTAACATAAAGACGGTTTATCTAGATTTAAATACGTTATTACTCTTAATCTTACATTTTGCAAAAGACAAATGTAAGATTAAGAGTATTTAATACTTTTTATACAAAAATTATATATCATATTTTGTCGATGTAAAAGGATAAAATGATTTATTTTGAGCTGTCTTTATTGAGCTCTACAAACGATGGATTCAATTCATAGTTATCCAATAAATCTCCTGATACATCAAAAACATAGATTCCATTTGAGCCCGGCATAACAGTAGTTGGAGAAATCTCTATTTTGGTTGGAGAATTTTTTAGCACTTTAAAGCTGATTTGGGCTGCTGTACCGTTACTATCCCATGATTGAGACTTGGCATAATCGGTCAATTTTGTATATATAAAACTGAAATTGAGAATTCCGCTTGTTAAATCATTTTTTGCAATTGAATAAGTGCCAAATTCTTTCAAGAACAAATCTACCAAAGAGGGTAATGTACCTTTACCATATGCAACATATGAATTATTATCGAGATAAACAGGCTCGAGGCAAGCAGGATCATACTTGATGTTAGCCTGTATGCCTGCCAGCTTATCTATGCTTGATACATTTAAGAATACATTGACAATTTCTCCAACCTCAGCATTGCTCTTGTCAATTGAAAGGTTGACATTACCGTCAATTGGCATAACGCCGGAAGTGTCAATTTGTAGTGATTGTACAACCGAATAGTCGAGTATTTGAGTGGAATCCCAATCATACAGAATGGTTCCGTTGATTCCTGTTGTCATAGTATCAGAGTCGGTAAATTTGATTTGGGTTATAGTTTTCTTAAGGGCTTTAAAATAAATTATAGCTATTGAACCGTTTGATTCGGAATCTTCGAAGTTCTTATAGGAATCAATATCCAAATATGACATTCCAAAGTTCAGCATTCCGATTGTCAGATTATGATTTGACAATTTTATCAGAGAATACTTATTGTTATTAAAAAGTGTACCTGTTTCAACTTCGGAACTTTTAGTAAATGGGGAACCGTCGATATTAACGGGCGTAAGTACTTCAGGATCGTATTTTAGATTTACCTGGTATCCAATAATATTAGGAATATTACTAACGTTTATTGTTAATTTTATAAGGTTGTCGGAGGATACTTTTTCACTGCTCATATAGATGGTGGCTGCAGTTGTTGGAGTAACTGAAGGCACACCTGTATTCGTCGGTGTAGCTGTTGGTACAGGTGTTGGTGTAGCTGATGATATTGGTGTATTATCAGGTAATATGGATATTGTTGTTTTTACATCATAATTGAGAAGCTGACAGCCATCCCAGTCGGTAACAATGGTTCCGTTAACTGCATTAGGCATAGTCTCACAATTCTTTAATGTGATTTGGGTTGCCTCATTTTTCAGTATTTTGAAATATATAGTAGCTATTGAACCGGTTGATTCTGGATTGCCTGAATTTTTATACGAGTCAAGTTGTATATATGCTCTACCAAAATTTAACAATCCGTTTTCAAGATCATGCATAGCAAAATCCGTTGGTGAATATTTTTTGTTTAATAGGCTGCCTGTTTCAACAGGTGATTGTTTTGTGTATTCCGAACCGTCAGAGTATATGGGCTTAAGAACATTTGGATCATAAACTATGTTAGCCTGATATCCTGAAAAATTTGAAATATTTTTTATATTAAGAGTTATTTTATATGTATCATGAGATTCCTTAGTAGCTGTCATATAAAATTCCGAATAGGTTGCCGGTGTTTGAGTAGGCGTAACTGTAGGAGTAACAGTAGGAGTAACTGTAGGTGTAGCCGTTATTGATGGAGTGGCTGATATCTCAATAGGGAATTGTTGGATCATTCCAATGAGGTACATACGCATATATGCGTAATCATCAGAGTCCAATCTTCCATTTCCATCAACATCCATATTCATTGGAGCGTCCTGGATCATCCCAATTAGGTACATGCGAAAATATGCATAATCATCAGAGTTCACTTGATTATCCTGGTTAAAATCACCATAGACCAATTTTGTAGAGTCGGGGGTTGCAAATACAGGCAATACAATTGAAGCAGTAAGAATAAGAAATGTAACCAGTAATGCAATAACTTTTTTTTCTTTCATTTTAAATTCCTCCTAAAATAATATAAAAAATAAAATTAATAAAAATATTTATTATATGAATGGCAATAATCATTTGGATTAAAATTATTGCAAAACATCTCTTTGGATTTATATTGGATGCTCTTTTATATTATACACTATAATTTTTTACAAAAACATCTTGAAAATAAAATTAATTTGGTACTTTGTTGTCAAGAACAGAAATTTTATAATTGCTTTATTGTTATATATAATAAATATATACTTTTCTTACAATATGTACTATTAATAGAATAGTGTATGCTTGTAATTATATGATATAAAATTATGCCAAAATTTTCAATTGAAAATGTGGACAGGTATGGGATAAAATGGCTTGAAAAAATTTAAAAGTTGTTGTATAATAATATTATTATTACACTATTCAATTGTGATTTAATTCCCATTCGATCATTATCCCTCCTTAATTTTTGGAGAGACATGTAAGAATTTAGTTAAATCCCAAATAGTTAAGGAGGTAAATTAATATGTCAGACAAAGCGTTAGTATGTAAGGATTGTGGAGCAGATTTTCTTTTTACGGAAGGAGAACAGGAATTCTATAAAGAAAAAGGATTCCAAAATGAACCGCAAAGATGTCCAACATGCAGGAAAGCAAAAAAAGCTCAACGTAGCGGATTCGCTAATGGAAGAGGAAGTTCAGGAGGATATGGCAGTAGCAGGTATTGATAATTGAAGAAATATAAAGGAGAGTTAAGCTCTCCTTTTATTTTTAACAAATTACATCATCTTTTTCAAAACTACATTTCTGTAAATATATTCAATAAAGCTTAGCCATAATTGACTTGCCATCACACAATATCTCATACCCAAAAATCGACAAAGAAAATTTATGAAATATCTTAAAATAACTTCCATCACAATTAATATGCGAAATATGATAAAATATGTAGTATAACAAAAGTTTATAAAGGAAGCTTGTACATATGAAAAAGTATAAAGGTGAAATAATTTTTTCTATTGCCGGAATTGTCTGTGGCATTATAGCATATTTATTTATTTTGAATTTTTTTTGGGTGGATACTTCTCCGGAAGCTGCACCTGTAGTTATTTATAATACACCGACGATTGAGCCTACGCCTACACAGTATATGACTCCAACTCCAATTCCTACTGAGGAAGTGATAGACTACGATTCCATACCGGGTATTACTGAAGGTCAGTCTTATCCTGACGACCTTGTTGCCGATGGAAGCACCAATATATTAATTATCGGAGAAGATAAGGTAGCAGGGTTGTATGATACAATAGGAATTTTGAGTTTGGATGATGACGGGAAAGTAGCAAAAATAATCATGATTCCAAGAGATATGTATATAAATTACAACTTGAAAGTGAGGCATCATCTTGAGACTTTAGGCAGAGCAAATAATGCTGCTTTTTATAAGATAAATGCTGCATATAACATAGGAATTCAGATGAAATATGAAGGCAAATTCAACACCAGTGCAATAAATTTTTTGGCAGACATAATAAAAGAGGTATTTAGAATAGAGATAAGGGATTACATAAAGGTTAATACTGAGGGCTTCAGGCAAATTGTAGATCTGTTTGGCGGAGTAGATATCAATGTTCCTTATGTGATGAATTATGATGACCCTTTTCAGAACTTATCCATACATTTGGATAAAGGACTCCAGCATCTTAACGGAGAACAAGCTGAGGGATTTGTAAGATTTAGACAGGGATATGATGAAAATAATGTATTCAGAAGCTATGGAGATATTGAAAGGAAAAAGAATCAGATAGCATTTTTGAAAGCATTTGTAAACCAGAAAGTGACTTTGGGTAATATAACTAAAATACCCGGACTTATAAAGACACTTAACAAGAATGTAAAGACAAGCGTTGACGCAGGAGACATACTTACTGCATATATGGGTAACCTTAAAGACATTGCTCTTAAAAAATACACTATTGAAAGCATGACTGTAATTGGAAAGAACAGTAGTATTAACGGTTCATACTGCTATATTGTGGGTGATATAGAAGGGATAACAAATTAGTGAATAATAGCCGCCATAACAAATATTGATTTTGCTATGGCGGCTATTTTGCTTAAATAGTTTTTATAATTACATAGTACGTTTCTTAGCCATTCATTGATTATCTCAAAAAGCAATAAAACTTATAGTGTTTTTTTAACAAGTTCCCATAAAACATCACAAAGCTCGTCGTTTTCATGTTGGAATCCATATTTATTTGAAACGGCCTTATTGCCTATTTCGCAGAAAAGGTCATCTGTTTCGGCAAGAATGTAAAATTGATCATGTGATGGAGCTGTTTTGCTCAGTATTTCTATCATCTGCCCAATAGAAAGAAGCGGCAGACATTCATCCTTTATAAAAGAACTTGGGCGGCAATCGCTAAAATTCTCATCGTAATCTTCAACAACTTCTTCCTGCACATTATCATATTCATCCTCATCTTCATATTCATTTTCGTCTTCATCTTCATCATAATATGAATCTTCATCATTGGAATAATTTTCATCATCATTTTGGGAGGTTTCATCAGTTGACTCCGAATCGTCAGGATTTTCGTTGCTCATATGTGTAATGTCATGAAGTAAAAACCTGTAGCCATTGTATATTTCTATATCACCTATGACAAATTCGTAATCTTCATACTCCTCATTTATGATATCCTTGCAAATGGATGCTACGGCATGGTCGAATTTACTGGGTTTCCATAAGGAATTAAGATTTTGCTTTTGCTCAGGGGTCAGGGATTTCAAATCCTCTACAGTTATTCTTTGCTTCATAAATAAACCCTCCTCCTAAATAATTAGACAAGAAATAAAATATAAAACATTCAATTCGGAATACTATTATTATATTTGTAGTGCTAAAATATTACAAGAGGCATAAAATATGATGCTCTTTATTCAACACAAATGGAGGAACTTGATGGATAAATATTTATATGAATCACTCAGTAATTTTTTTATAAATTATGTTAAGAGTTTTTATATTGAAGATGAAGAAACAAATTTCAACTTAAAATTAAAGGAAGAGCATACTATGAGAGTGTGCACCAATATTACCGAAATCGGTAAAGAAATAGGACTTGATGAGTCGGAACTTATACTTGCAAAAACAATTGCATTGTTTCATGACATAGGAAGGTTTGAGCAATTTTCAAGATACAGGACTTTTTCTGATGCAAGGTCGGAGAATCATTCTGAGCTTGGAATTAAATTGCTTATTGAGAAAGATGTATTGAATGAACTTACTGACTATGATAGAAATGTTGTGATAATGGCGATTAGAAATCATAATGCTTTAAAACTGCCTGATATGGAAGATGCAAAAGCATTAACATATGCTAAGCTCATAAGGGATGCGGATAAACTTGACATACTTGGCATATTGTTCGAGTACTATAAAAGCCCCAAACATTATGAACACTTGAAGGTAGGTGAATCATCCGGGATTAGAGGCATATCCAGTAATATAATTGAAAGTGTACTGAATTTAAAGCATATTAAATTCAGTGACGTTAAGACTTCCGATGACATGAAGCTTTTAAGGCTTTCATGGATATACGATATAAATTACAAGATTACACTTATGAAAGTTTTGGAAAGAGGATACCTAGATGCAATATTTGAGGCATTGCCAAATACGGATGAAGTCACTAAGGTGCGTGAAAGATTGCTCAAGTACATCAGCTCTTTTGTTGGCAGAAAAAATATATGATACATAAAACAAACTGCGATATAAATTCTTTTTGTGATTTATATCGCAGTTTGAGCATTTTGAGGAAATATCTTTCCGTATATAATTTGTTTAAAGAATTAATAGGCATTATATTTTATGGCCTATTGAACCACCCATCTTATCAATCCGGTTTCAAATTTATTAATAAGATCTGGATGGAAAGGTAATACCCTAAATGTATAACCGTACTCACCGCCATCGGAAAAGCTTATGTCGGCACTGTATCTGTATAGGCCGTATTCTAATTTTTCCTCAAGTTTCATTTCTATAACTTCGGCATTCTCAATCAAATTGTTTCTGCCGATGTTGCCATAATATACTTCTACCTTTACAGTTCCGGGATCAATAGATCCAAGATAAACAGAAGTAGAGATTTTTATGGTTTCGCCCGACTTGGTTTTTTGCTCTTTAAGCTGGTTCATGGTTTTGTCGGAAATAATTTGTACCTGTGACCAACTATTTTCTATATTTTGCTTCCAATCAGCCAATTCTTTGGCAAAGCTGAAGTTGTTTGCCGTCATCTTGGCTACTCTTTCCATGGTAGGTATATAGAATCTGGTGGTATATTCCTGAACCATCCTGTGAGTGCTGTACTGTGCAGTTAATGACTTTATGGATTCTTTCATAATTTCAACCCATTTAACAGGTGTACCGTTTTCGTCACGGTTATAATAAGTCGGAATTATTTGATTCTCCAATATGTTGTAAATGGATTCACTGTCTGCGTTATCCTGATTGTATTCGTTGTCATAATAAGTATCATCACCTATTGCCCAGCCGTTTTTGCCGTTATAGCCTTCACACCACCATCCGTCAAGGATGCTGAAGTTAATGGCTCCGTTTATGCAAACTTTCTGACCGCTTGTTCCGCTAGCTTCAAGAGGACGTCTTGGGTTATTGAGCCAGATATCAACTCCCTGAACCATTATTCTTGCAAGTGTCATGTTATAGTTTTCCAGTAAAATAACCTTTCCTTTGAAACCCTCTTGTTTTGCAATATCATTGATGTTCTTAATAATTTCATGTGCGGGTCTGTCTGCAGGATGGGCTTTACCGGCGAATATTATCTGAACCGGCATTTCTGGATTGTTCAATATTTTCAATATTCTTGCAACATCCCTGAATATGAGATTTGCACGCTTATATGTTGCAAATCTTCTTGCAAAGCCAATGGTAAGTGCATTGGAATCCAGAATAGAGTCCACTTCTTTAATGCTTTCCACAGATTCACCATTTGCTATTTTTTGTTCTTTCAGTTTGTTGCGGATATAGCCTATCATTTTAGTTTTCAACACACAGTGGGTTTTCCATAACTCATCATTCGGTATGTCATTAACCTTATCCCAGACAGACTTGTCATAAAGCCTTTCTTTCCAGTCTGCATCAAGATATTTGTCAAATATGTGCTTTATACTTGGTGAGAGCCAGGTTAATGTGTGTATTCCATTGGTCACATGTGTGATAGGTACGTCTTCTTCAGGCAGTCCGGGCCATACATTATTGAATATGTTACGTGACACGGCACCGTGCAATTCACTTACACCATTTTTCCTTCCCGACAGGTTAAGAGCCAGAACAGTCATGTTGAAGTTCTGATGCTCACCCATTCTAAGACCAAGGTCTAAGAATTCATGCCTGCTTATACCCAAAAGCCCCCAGAAATTACCGAAGTATTTATCAATCATATGGATTGGGAATACATCGTTACCTGCAGGAACAGGAGTATGGGTGGTGAATATGGATGATGAAGACACAATTTCCTTTGCTTGTCTGAAAGGAATCTTATGTTCTTGTATAAGCTTTCTCATTAACTCCAGTCCCATAAATGATGAATGGCCTTCATTCATATGGTAAACCGTAGCTTTTATACCAAGAGCTTCAAGTGTTCTAATTCCACCGATTCCCAGGAATATTTCCTGCTGAATTCTTGTTTCCTGATCACCGCCGTAAAGCCTTGCAGTAAGAGAACGATCATGGTCGTTGTTTTGTTCCACATCGGTATCCATAAAGTAGATAGTGACACGTCCGACTTTGACCTGCCAAATTTGTGCAAATACAACCCTTCCGGGGAGCTCAATGTTAATGATTACCCTTTCACCGTTTTTGTCCAATGCCGGAGTTATGGGAAGCTGTGAAACGTTTAAATCGGTAAAATTTGTTTCCTGCCATCCATCGTGGTTGATTCTCTGACTAAAATAACCTTGCTTATAAAAAAGCCCAATGGCCGTAAAAGGTATTCCCAAATCACTTGCAGACTTACAATGATCGCCCGATAGAACACCCAGACCGCCGGAGTAGATAGGCAAAACCTCATTTAAGCCATACTCTGCTGAAAAATATGCAATCATATTATCCTTTTTATCGGGATAATTTCTGCTGAACCAGGTGTCCGTTTCGCTCATATAGCGGTCAAAACTTGCTACAACATCTTCATAACGTTGCATATAGTCAGAGTCGTTCAATTTTTGTTCTAACTTTTTTTGACTAACTTCCTGCAAGAATCTTACAGGGTTTTTGTTTAGCTTTTCCCACAGTGCCAGATCGATTTCTCTGTACAGGTCTATTGCATCTGAATTCCATGACCACCATAGATTATATGCAATATCCTTCAACCTGCTAAGCTTTTGTGGTATTACAGCTGTTACTTTTATCTTTCCTAAAAGATACATATGCAACCTCCATTTTTTATCGTGTTATTTATTATTACCAATTTTTTATTAATAATATCAAATTATATAAAAATCTATTAATGTATTATCGAATAATTAATATTAATATATACAAAAGCAGGCCTACATGATATCAAAACAGCAATGCTATTTATCATGAAACATCGGACATAAAATTATTATATTAATTACAGTACATATTATGAAAAAACGGCTAAACATTTTACATGTCATGAAGAACAATTTTGAAAAGCATTTTACAAAAACAGACAATAACAAAGTATAAATTAATATACTTTTGTTGATACAACTAAAAGCTTTAAAAGAATAAAAAATTTATATAAAATATAATATCATAAATTCGGAAGTTTTGGTATAGTTTTTTTAAAAAATATATTATTTATTAGTTTATATGCTAATGAAATCTAGAAAAGCTAAATATTACTGAAATAAAAATTTTGAAATTCAAGAAAAATAATTGTATGATAAAAAGATACATTATTTATGGATTAATAGGATGGAATATTGAGGTAATATGGACCGGTTTGCATTCATTGATGGTTGGTGACCTAAGATTAAGCGGGTTTACTAATCTTTGGATGTTTTTTATATATGGATTGGCAGTTTTTCTTGAACCCATTCATGATATAATAAGTAGGTGGAGGTGGATTACCAGAGGAATAATCTGGGTGTTGGTTATTTGGGGAATAGAATATTCCACAGGCTTAATTCTGGAAAATATAATACACCTTAAGCCCTGGATATACACCGGGCCTTATGCGATTGACGGTCTTATAAGGTTGGATTATGCTCCTTGGTGGTTTGCCGCAGGGCTGATATTTGAGAGGATCCATAAAATGTTGGATATGTACATTGTCGATAGCAGAATATAAATCTAAAATGTGAGATTAATCATAGCATGAATTTATCATATACAAAGTAATTAATAGATATAGATACAGCTTTGGGGGGAAATTTAAGTGAGGAAGCTAAAGATAAAAAGATTAAAAGATAATGATAATAAAGCTAAATCCAAGAAAAGCAAAAAAGGAAATATATTAACAAAAATATTAATATTTTTAATATTTGAAATACTTTTTACCTGTGCAACATTGCCAATACTGATTTTTTACGGTCCATTTGAAAATGTTAAGGGAACAATAACCGGTATGTCATGGAATACATTAAGACATCAATATATTGCTAAGTTTTTTTTGAGTGATGAGGCTATAAATAGGATTATATCCAAGAATTTTGCCGAGGATCCGTTAGACAACGGAGAAGTGCTTCATAAACTCAAATTTAGTTCAAAACATGATGATAAAATAGAAGTATATAATATTGATGGCGGAAGTTTTGAAGGTAAGCTTATGCTGGTGTATGATCCGTCAAGAATTAAAGTAGGCTATTCTAAGAACTTTCCAATCTCCGGTGAGACAACAAGTTCCATAGCAAAAAGAAATGGAGCTGTTGCAGCTATAAATGCAGGCGGTTTTAAGGATGTGGGATGGACAGGCACTGGAGGTACACCTATGGGATATATTATTCATGACGGGAAAGTTATTGTAAATGATAAAAGTAATACAGTAAAACAGGATACCGCCGCATTTACCGATAATATGCTCATTGTTGGCAAGCACTCTGTCGATCAACTTCTCAATGAATATGGAGTAAAAGAAGGTGTGAGTTTTGGCCCCCCTCTTGTAGTAAACGGCCAGAGAACTATCAAAAGAGGTGACGGAGGCTGGGGAATAGCACCAAGGACTGCGATTGGTCAAAGAGCTGACGGAACTGTTATTTTATTGGTTATTGACGGTAGAAGAGCAGGTTCATTAGGTGCGACACTTCGTGATGTGCAGGAAATATTTTTAAAGTATAATGCAGAAAATGCGGTAAATTTGGATGGCGGTTCGTCAACAACAATGTATTTTAATGGAAAGGTAATAAATAAACCGTCTGACGGACTGGGAGAACGTGCTGTAGCATCAGTGTTTATGGTGATGCCTGGAAAGGCTGGTGGCAGCAAGTGAAATTAATAAAGAGAGTTTACAAATGGATTGTATTTTCCATTATAATGCAGATATTAGTGCTTGCGTATTTCAATTACGACTTTTTGCTCGAAGACCATGAAATAAAAGCCACCAGTTATGAGATTAGTGACGGAACAATTGATAAAAAAAGGAAAAGTATTGAAATTCAGCAGGGGGCGACTCAGTTAAGGGTATCCCATGATGGATATCATGCTGCATGGTTGCTGAAGGGAAAGATTCATGTTTATGATCTTACAAATAAAAAGCTGAAAGATACTATAGAGGATGAATCAGGAGATATAAATTACTATAGATGGCTGCCTGACAGAAATATAATAATTTATTCCATCAGCGTTCATCAATCGGGAAAAGTAAATGTATTGACCAAAGATATTGATACCGGTAACGTCCATAGTTATCCGACAATATCGGGCCTTGCTAAGAACAGTGAGGTAAAGCATATAGAGTTGTCTCCCTTGACAAACGTTGTTTATGTTAAGATACAAACAAGTTCAACAAAAGCAAGAATATATAAATATGATATAATGGATAATTTAAGTTATATTATGTTGTTTGGAAGTTCATCAAAGATAAGCGAAGCAAATTTAACAGATAAATTATTCTATGAAGATGAAAATGGCGGGATTATGCAATGGGATGGAAAGCGTAAGAGCAAAAGTCGAATAAATATTAGCGGTAAGGCTTCACTCATAGGCGTAGATTCCAATGATAATCTGTATATTGGAAAAAGAGATGCTAGCGGCAAAATAAATAAGCTTCTGTATAAAGAGCAGGATAAGCAATCGGGCAGCGAATGGAATGAGATTAATTTAAAGACTCCATGTGATGAAAACGACATAATTGTTAAAATGAATGAAGTTTATTTGGTAAATAGATCAAATGAAGTGGTTATCAATCTTAAAGATGATACCGAAATAAAATATTATGGTGAATTTATTGAAATATTGGACAATTATATAGTATATTCTAAAGATGAGGAATTAATTGTGGACAGGATTAACAAATGATTTAGTAAGAGGTATATTATAAAGCTTCAGAGATATTTTTGTTTGTTTTTACTGATTGAGGGTAATAAAAAAGGGATTCGAATTATAACTACGAAAAGCATTTTAGCTTAAAGAATGGAGGATTATTATGGCTAGTGAAAAGGTATTGGTAATTACAAAGGACAATTTTGAAAATGAGGTTATGAAATCAGATAAGCCTGTATTAGTGGATTTTTGGGCATCATGGTGCGGACCGTGTATGGCAATAGCACCTATAATAGATACATTAGCAGATGAATATGACGGAAAGATGAAAGTATGCAAGGTAAATGTGGATAATGAGGGTGAGTTGACTAAAAAGTATAGGGTTATGAGCATTCCTACCATTTTAATTTTTAAAAATGGAGAGGTTGTAGATAAAATTGTAGGTTCAAGATCCAAATCAGAGTTTGAAGATGTTATACAAAAGAATTTGTAAAATGCTCCTAGATTGAACTTTGCTTTATAATTTCACTTAAAAAAGAGGATTTTCCGAATTTCTATTGAATATGTATAGTAAGATCTTTATATATATTAATAATGATTCCACTGCAATAACTCCTGTTAAAAACAGGTAATATCGATCTTTGAAAACTTCGCAAAACTATTGAAACTACTGGACTTCAAGGCGTTTTTGCGATATACTGTATGTAGAAAAATACTACATAT
>Ga0208825_1000235_pt1 | contig 56331 bp, 46 predicted proteins | sample AD_UKC113_MetaG_FD_184450 | JGI IMG/M metagenome (GOLD analysis project Ga0208825, IMG submission 184450) | Active sludge microbial communities of municipal wastewater-treating anaerobic digesters from Hong Kong - AD_UKC113_MetaG (SPAdes)... | ecosystem: Engineered > Bioreactor > Anaerobic >... | reverse complement strand
AGTCTCAATACTGATCGATATCAATGAAGAATGGATTACAGGAAATAAGTATTTAATAATGGAACAATAATCAAAAAACAAGAGGAAAAGGGTAGAGATAATTTTACAGAAAAAGTGGCACACTGCCGTTCTATTAGCTCAAAACCGAAGTTAAGCGCAAATTCTTCAATCTTTCTCTCAAAATCAGGTTCATAAAAAAGCCCTGTATTGACCCGTGCGATTTTTCGGTATCCGAGTTCTTTCAGGCTTTCAGGGGTGAACTCAAAACCATTTTCATTATCCATTCTGAAAGCACTTTTCCAGTTTACTGCCCACATGGGAGTCAAGAAAAAAGTATCCCTATGGCTTTTAAGAATTTCACGGTAGCGGGAGTTGCCTCCAAGGGCTGCTGCAATACAGTCTTCAAGAGGCCGGGATGATTCACCTGCGCTTCTGTCCTGCAGAAGCTGTAGAGAACATTCGATATAAGGAAAATCTTTCTGCATTCTTGAAAACGCACGCCCGCAGAGCCCGTAAAAAAGGAGGATTCCGTCTGCAAGTCTGGATATCAGGTTCAGGTTTGTATATGTTTTATTTTTAAGCCTGGAAGGGTCTACGTGGAGTCCTATTTCCTGGAGCTGGACAATGACGCTGAATTCGTTATTTTTCTCCAGGCAAGCCCTTATATCGCAAACAGGCAGTATCAGGGGCTTAAGTCCCTGAGCTTCAAGCTTATTCAGAAGGCCGATATTTTCTTTGTTTTTTACGAGGTAAATCCTTTTCAGTTCAGGGTCATTTGAAAGCACGTGGACAATTTCATCTTCGAATACCCTGCACCCGATTATGCCCATTACGGTCATAATATAGGCTTAACCCGGGAGTATTAATAAATATCCTTATCGGGAGAGCTAATAACTCTTAGCCGAAAACAAGGGTTTTTAATTTCTGATCTCTTTTTTCTGTCACAGCAAGCTCTGAAAAGGGCGGATTTTCAGAGCTGGGGTCGGAAGATGCTTTTTCAGATCCAGGCCTGATAGTAGCCTTCTTTTTCCAGGACTTTTACGGAGAGGGAAAAGAGCTCGGAGAGGTTTGCATCTGTAAGTACCTCTTCCTTTCTTCCGTCCCTGAAGACTTTTCCTTCTTTTATCAAAATGACACGACGTATCTCGGGGATAAGGTCCTGCAGGTTGTGGGTGACAAGGATAACATTCTTCCCGGAACCAGCTATTTTCCGGACGCTCTCCCGAAAACTGTGCATGGCTTTTAAGTCAAGGCTGTTTGCAGGTTCGTCAAGGATAAGGGCCTGAGGGTCGTGAACAAGAGCCCGCCCTATAAGCACTCTTCTTGCTTCTCCTGAGGAGAGTTCGCATATCAACCTGTCTGCAAGGTGGGAAATCTCAAGAAATTCGAGAATTTCTTCTGCTCTGGTTTCCATTTCAGGAGTGACTTTGTGGTTGTAATATATTCCTATGCTGCTGAAAAACCCGGAAAGTATTACATCAAAGACCCTGATCTGACGGCAGTATGTTTGCTGAAGATCCCCTGATACTATCCCAAGAAGTTTCCTGAGCTCAAAAACATTCCATGTCTCCTTTCCCATTATTTTCAGTACGAGCCCTTCGGCTCCTGCCAGAGGGTGGTATTCTTTTGTCAGGGTCTTTATCAGGGAAGACTTTCCCGAACCGTTGGGCCCTATGATTGCAACGTGTTCCCCCGGCTCGATTGAAAGAGATATGGAGTCAAGGATTTTTTTTCCGCTCCTGACAACTGTAACGCTTTTCATTTCCAGCAGGGAAGGAGAACTTTCCGACCCTGTACTCTGTGATTTTTCAGCCATTAGTATCATCTTTTAAGTTAGGAATCCGAATTTCAGCCAGTATTTTATTTCAGCCAGTATTTTATTTCAGCCAGTACTTTATTTCAGCCAGTACTTTATTTCAGCCAGTACTTTATTTCAGCCAGTACTTTATTTCAGCCAGTATTTTTACTGCTACAGCGGGGTTCTTATTTGTATCCGGCTCCTGTTAATGACGCTTTCAGATCTCTCTGTTTTTCTAACCTTTTAAGGCCCATCTTTTACAGAACTCTCTTTTTGCCGGAACGTTCCTTTTAGTTGAAACTTCCTTCTTAAACTTTTCTCTCTCTTAAATAGAGCTCTTAATCTAAAGGAATGTTTTAGCAGAAAAAAACCTCTCAGACTATATCTGGGGAAGTCAGTTTATCTTCTCAAAAAAGAGACCTGATATCATTCTTAAACGTGATTGAAAGCCTTTAATTATCTCTCTTTTATAATATTTCATAAAAATACCAGTATAATTAATATTCTACTGTTTATTTGCTTATTTAAACCAGTATAACTCTTTGTTTCACATTCTACAGCCTATAAACAATGTAAATATTATTAAAACTCTTTATGTTCCCCTTTCTAAAGTTTCTAAGCCTCTATCTTAGTTTCTTATGTTTATATTAGCTCAAAAAATATAGTCACATTTATCGAAAAACAGAAAGGTATGTAGTGGGAGGTCTTTCATTGGAAGTTCAATACAATCGAAGTTCATTCAGGAATTATCTGTACGATATTCGTTTTATCATCCTGTTCTATGTGATAGGAGACTGGGCATCTACCTTTTACGCCCTGCCGTTCGGTACAGAATATAACCCCGTTCCTGCAATGATTCTGGAAAATTACGGCATTTACCATCTTCTGCTGATAAAATTCGCATTTGTCCTTCTGCTCTTCTACGTAGCACCAATAATAAAAACATCACAGGGGCGGTGGGAGCTTACAAAACGCATAATAGAATCCGTAGGCATTCTGGTCACGATAAACAACCTCATGGTAGTCTGGTACGGAAGCAGTCTTATAGAGACCCTGGGACTGCTCTGAGTCTTTGAAGGTTGTAATCAGACCTCTTTTCCTCCCCTGTTATTTTTTTCAAAGGCAGATAAAAGCTCTACTATTTCGATTAATCTGCCTGCTGCTGCTGTTTACATTGTTTTGGCATATACAAAGCAGTCATAATATTCTTTCTCTATTCTGTGGATCTTTTTTGCGATCCCTTCTTTTTCATACCCGCACTTCCGTGCAACTTTCTCGCTTGCCAGGTTTCGAGTATCCATGAGGATAGCAATTCTCTTCAGTTTCAGTTCACCAAAACCTATTTTTTCAAGCTGCTTTATAGCTTCGGTCGCAATACCCTGTCCCTGATAAGCGCTGTCCACAAAATAGCCAATTTCCCCGACCCAAGGCCTGTGCTGGTCGATCATGATCCCGCAGGCTCCTACAATGTTTTCATCAAAAAGGATTGAATAGTTGTATTCGAAGTTAGCTTTCCGTCTGGCATCGTTCATCTTAAGGAACCGTTTTTCGTCCTCAAGGGTCTTTATGGGGACTTCTATAAACTCACAGTCCATATGTGTGAGAATTTCAAAAAAACGGTCTGCATCGGAAATCTCCTGAGGGCGGATCTTTACTCGGAGCATGATGGAAAATTAAGTTTCTTTCCTGAAAAACGTTTTTAACGCCTACCTGTTTTTTCCTTCCGGGGCTGGTTTGATGAACCTAAAAATAAAGTATAAGTAACACCTTTGATTAAATATAGAACTGTGCAAGCCGATATTTTATCCAGAATTAGAAAGGATCTGACCGAAAGCATTGACGAGAAGACACAAAACAGCTATTCCCGATTTTTTAAAGAAGAAGTGAAGTGCTATGGAGTAAAGTCTGCGGCTGTCGGAAAAATAGCAAAAAACTATTTTAAGGAAATGGAGCAGGCAGGGAAGGCGGATAAAAAAAGAGTTTTCTCCCTTGCGGAAAAACTCCTGCAGTCGGACTACTGCGAGGAAGCCTTTATCGCTTTCGAATGGGCATACATGGTAAGGGCAGAATACACTGAAGCCGACTTTCCGGTTTTCGAGAGATGGGTTAAAAACTATGTTAACAACTGGGCTAAGTGCGACACCCTCTGCAACCACGCGGTCGGCTCTTTTATCGAGGAATTCCCGGAATTCGTTGAAAACCTGAAGACCTGGGCAAAATCGGACAATCGCTGGCTCAGGCGTGCGTCAGCCGTAACCCTTATCCTTCCTGCAAGAAAAGGCCTTTTCCTTCCCGAGGTCTTTGCGATCGCAAATATCCTACTGACAGACAAAGACGACCTTGTCCGGAAAGGCTACGGCTGGATGCTTAAAGAAGCCAGCAAACCTCATCAGCAGGAAGTCTTCGAATATGTCATGGAAAACAAAAAAGAAATGCCCAGAACCTCCCTCAGGTACGCAATCGAAAAACTCCCGCCGGAACTCCGGGCTGAAGCCATGAAAAAATAAAAAAGGAAACAATAAAACCATGAAAGGGATCTCCTGTAAAGAGGAAGCTTTCTTCCTGCTCTACAGGAGTTCTGAAGAAAAGGATTTACTGTTTTTGATGGAGGAAAGCTGAAAGAGATAATTTTGAGGATGTTAAGGTTTTAAAGGGTGTTAAGGGAGAAGGAGTTTTCCCGACGCAGTACCCCTTACCGCATCTATCAGCTCCTTTCTCCCCATATTCCCCAGTTTTTGTTCCCATATATTTCGCCGGCAGTCTGGTCTGCAGGCGGATCCATCTGTGAAAGCTTTGTCTGTCTGCCAATCTAATGAATATCTTCACAAGTATTTTTTTCTTTTTGCCCTGTTATGGCAGGGATTTCTCACTTTCAAAGTTTTAATAAGAAAGTTTATCATGTGGTTGTATTTTTCTGTGCTTCTCCAGATATCGTATTAATTTGAGATTTTTTATTTCTGTTTAATGAGATAAAATACAAAAATGTGAAAAGTTTAAGAGTTTGAAAAGGGAGGTTAAAGAAAGGCAAAAACAAAGGCAAAAATTATAGTTTCTCTTAAAATCTTTTTTTCAGTGTTTAATCTCCTCAGCCAATCATATCGATGCAATTTTTCCTGCATCCGTTATCACGTATCCACTGTCCCCGTCTGCAATATACCCCATTAATTTTAGTTCTCTGAGGTGGTTGTAAGTCATACCTTTAGAAATTCCGGCAGTTGCCGCAATCTGGGTAACAGAAGAAACACCTTTCTGGATCTCTTCAAGTATCAGTTTCTTGGTCTCCGAAAGATTGAAGCTCAGCACCGGAAAATCAATCATCATGCTGTCCTCTTCGGTGACATAAACAATTCTCTGAACCATATCGTTTCTTGCATAAGCTCCGAAAAGCGCCCCAAAAGCCTGAGGCTTTCTGCCTCCTGAAACATTGACAATGACCTGATTTCCTCTATCGTGTTCCTTTTCAATAAGTTCAGCGACATCTTTTGCTACACGGACGGTATCATAAAGAGCAGTATATTTTTTCTCAACCTCAAGCGCGTTTTTAAAAGTTTTTTCAATTATATCTTCAGACTGCTGCTTCTTTTCATTTGCCCCTTCTTCTGAAAGGAGTATTATCTTGGAAGGAGCGAGGCGCGTCACACAGATGATAACGGGTTCAAGAGAATATATGGTGGAAATTAGAGTAAGCTTTGCCATTAGAGAATTAGTATTGTTTGGGTGGGTTAAATGTTTTCCGATATAGGCTTCGATTTGATATCTGACTTTATAGGCTCATTTTTATAATTTATTTTAGAAATGTATATATATGATGTTTACTGTAAATATAAAAGGTTCACAAGTAAACAGCTTAATTTGATAACTTGAAGGTAATGCTCATGTCAAATCAAATAAATAAAGATCCCTCATTAGAAATTACTTTTCCTAAACTTAGTCACTTCTGGATGGATTCTGGATTACTTGGCTTATACAAAATAGCAAAAAAAGAGAATCCATCAGAAATAGGAGTAGAAATGCATCTCACTGATGAAGGCCTTACCTTCAAAGGAACTGAGGATAATCTTACTAAATTCTTTAACAAATCATATAACTCGCTTTTAGATCAATATTATAATAAATCAACTGAAAAGCAAAAGCAGAATAATGAAGGGTTTTACTACGATTCAAAAGAAGACAAATTTGTTCGCTTCCCTAAAGTAAAATCTATGGGAGTTGCTGGATTAATTTTCAGCAAACCTCCAAGAATGACTGCAAGACAGGTCAAATATGATGTTATTGAAGTGAATGAAGCAGGAAAAAAGATTAAGAAAAAAGTACTTCCTCCTGAATATTCACATTTACAAGACCGATTTGACAGTTTTCTTTCTGAAACGGGGCTAAAGATATCTGCAAATAACTTCTTGATTGATGGGCCAAATGCAATCCAGCCTCAAGTTGAAATCAAAGTAAAGAAGGGAAAAGAAAAAGGAAAATGCTTCATTTGTGGGGCAGCTTCTCACTCACTAACCGAAATAGGGGGTACTGTATACCCTATGATCACCGGATCTTCCGGTGTATTATCATTTAATTCTAATGGCGGAAGACCTGAAAAAGTTTGTTGGAAATGCGATTTCTTAGGGAAATTTGTACCAGTAAATGGTTTTTATGCATATAATAATGAAGGCTATAACATCTATTTCCCCTATTCTTCAAGCTTGGTTAAAATGAGTGAGGTTTATGATGATTTTCAGGCTGTAAACGTGGATGATCCCAATTTGTTGAAAAATTTTGAAAATCGACTTGGAGGTTTCTTCCAGCGCCCATTCGAACAACTATTCACTTTTCTCTATTCTTTATATTGGACGGTTTTATCCAAAAAGACAACAGATGGAGATGATTCTGAACTCGATTTTGAGAAACTCTTTGACGTAATTATTTCAAAAACTCCATTGGAGTTCTATACGATAAATACTACGTCTTTAGGGGACACTCAAATGGGAAAAATGATCTGGCCATTTAATGATTCTGTTTATCTATTTAGGTTATTTGACAAAGTCGAGAAAAATAAGATCAGCATAAAAGAAGTAATGGCGGGTCTTATTGACTATGATCAAACTAAAAATGAGAATAAAACTATGATGAGAAACACAGTTTGTGAGCGCATTCTTAAGAAAAATAGCATAGTTGAACTCATTGAAAAACATGTATTTCATATTAACAAGTCAAAAAAACAATACATAAAGCCTATGCATGATTTTGTTATTGAATATGAAAAAATTCTAAAGGAGGGGAATGATAATATGGATCAAGAAATTATTGATACGGCGGTTAGTTTGGGAAAAACAATTGGATTTAGTGTTGCTTCTGCTGGTCGCAAAGGTAAAGGTGATCTTTTCAGATTGAGAAAAACAAGAAAACCAGAAGATTTCTTGAATGAAATTAATCGAATTCAGATTAAATATGGAGCGTTAGTTACCGCTGATTTGTATGGAAAAGGGCAAGAATTTGAAAATAATTTTCTAGAGTTCAAACAATTCTGTATGATTGCTGCACTTAATACCTTTAATGCAAAAAGTCAAAATTAATTTCATAAATAAAATGGAGGAATAAGCGAAAATGAAATCTGCAAAAGCATTAACTTTGACATATTTAACGCCAGTGTCATTTGCTTCTTTAAATGGGTCAGATAAGGAAGCAGATAACATGTCAAACATCAAAAAAATATCTGTAGGCGTTGAAGAATATCCTTACGTATCATCTCAGGCAATTAGGAGGGCATTGAGAAATCAGCTTGAGGTATTAGGCAGAGAGCTATCGGAAGGAGTTGCTGCTTCTCAAGCGAAGGGAGCTGCTACTACCCGGCAAGAACCCGATAAGTATATTGATGACGATCTTTTCGGATATATGGGTACTGAGAGTGGAGATGGGAATACTAAGGGTGGATCTACTAAGAGAACTTCTGTAGTAAGGGTTTCGCCTTTGATAGCATTGAATCCGTATCAAGGAGATTTAGACTTTGGTACAAATTACATGGGTGTAAAAGCAGGTGGGGACCCTAATATCTTTGAAACGGAGATACATTCCGGTTTATATAGGGGGACTATATTAATCGAGCTTGATAGAGTTGGAACAGGTGATGGATTTAAGAAAGAGATTGATGGTCTTGAAAAAGCGGCAAGAGTTAAAGATCTTCTTAAAGCAATCAAAAATCTATGGGCTTCTGGCAGGCAAAGCAGGTTCCTTGCGGATATTGCCCCGAAATTTGTGGTTGCTGCTATGCTAAGTACTAAGAATCCTATTTTTCTTGAAAGTGTAAGACTTGAAGGAAACGGAATTAATGTTTCGATTATCGAAGAAACTCTGAAAGATTATGGGCCTGAAATAATCTCTTCAGTCATTGGTATGAGAAAAGGATTTTTCGTTAATGATATTGCAAATGCAAAAGCTCTTGGAGATGCATTTGAAGAGATGGCGAAATGGATAGATGAATATTATCAGCAGTGATAAGCATGTTTATCTTTTCAATGGAAGGAGTGTCGCTAACTGCTTCTTTTAGATCTCCAGAGACTCATACATTCCATAAAACACTTCCATTGCCCCCAAAAACAACGGTAATTGGGATGATGGGCGCTGCTCTGGGATTGAGTTTAGAAGATATACATAAAATGGTGGAAGATCAAGGTTTTTTAGTTGGAGTTTACGGCTTCAATAAAGGCTTAATGCGTGACCTCTGGAATTACAGGAAGCTTACTGGTAAAGAGAAGAACTACACCGAAGACGACATTAAAAATCGCAGGCACTATAGTGTCCTAATCCGAGAATATCTATATGAGAATTGGTTTACATTTTATTTTGGGTGTAATGATCCTGAAAAATTAGAACATTTAAGATCTGCATTTCTATCACCTGTATATCCTTTGACTGTTGGAAACAGTGATGATTTATTTAAAATAGGTAATATCGGAGATATTGTTGAAGAGAAGGAATGTAAACTAAAAAAATTTGAGTATACGGTTCTTCCTGGAGATCTGTCTCTACTTTATAAAAACGACATTGATTTTAGTCAGATTCCTATAGTTAAAACAGTAAGCACGCCTCAAGTATTTCTTTTACCAACTAAATTCTCTTTTCAAGGAAACGAAAGAAGAGTTAGTGAACGTCAAAAATTTACCTTTATAAGCACGCCTGTTGAATTGAAAACAGAGATTAATGGATATACTGTAAATGGAAGAAGTGTTGTGCTGCTATGAATAGTGTTATTTGGGCTAAACCTGACCAACCATATGACGAACACATTAATGCTTCTTATAGTGCTTGGAAACAGACAGTTGAAGCAAAAAGGGAGCAGATTAAGAGATTCAGCCAGGAATTCGGATTTGCCGAAAGTCGGTTTTTGATGAGTTCTCTTCTAAGTGTAGTTTTACATGACATTGGAAAATGCACAGATATATTTCAGCAAATGATGATTGCAAAGCAAAAAGGTGATCATTTTGACTATCGTGAAAATTACAGGCATGAACTTGTATCTTTCATATATGCTGTTTATGGCAGTGCTGCTTTAATGAAACAGGAAGGTTCATTGGTTGGAAAAATTCCAATTGAAGCTCTTGCTATCTTAGGTCACCATAAAGCAATCAATCCAAACATGTCTTTTTTTGAAAAAGAAAGAACAAATGAAATACCGTATATAATTGACGATGGAGTAAACCAAGCATTGCTTTTGGCAAAACAAATTTTTGAAAAAGAAGGTTATGATTTCCCAGATTCTCTTTTTAAATTGAACACTAAGAATATAGATCCATATAAATACGCAAGTAATTTTTTGAATAATTTTGTTGCCAAAATCTTCCAAGAAGAAAGTAATTGTGAGGCAATTAGACCAACTTACCTGCTTTTAAAAGCCATATTGCACTATTCAGACTGGCATGGTTCTTCAGGTTCGGATATTAACTACCGTTTGCAAACAAAATCTACAGAATTGGTTTCTGAAATTAGAAAAAGGTGTGAACTGAAGAATATTGATTTTGCAGGTCTAACAGAATTCCAAGAAAAATGTGCCACTACTTTAGGTCATGTAATTGCAATTGCACCTACTGGAAGTGGGAAAACTGAAGCATCGCTCTTGTGGGCATTAAATAATCTAGAGGATATGGGTGGAGGTAAACTAGCCTATTTGTTGCCAACGATGGTCACAGCAAACAGTATATTTTCGCGCCTTGAGGATTATTTTGGGAAGGGGAACGTAGGGCTAACGCATTCTACAGCTTCTTTTATGTTTCAGGATGAAGAAGATGATCCAAAAGAAAGGCGAAATGTACTCTTTGATAAGTCCTTTATAAAACCTGCAACTGTAGCTACAATTGATCAATTATTGGTAACGGGATTCAATTATGGAAAATGGACACTGGTAGAAGCAAATGCAGCCAATGCTGTCATAATAATTGACGAAATACATTCATATGACTCATGGACATTGGGACTAATTGTAAAATCAATTGAACACTTTTCAAAGCTTGGCGCCAGATTCATGCTTATGAGTGCAACCATGCCTACTTATCTAATTAATCTTTTATCAAAGGACTTTTCTTCCGTTGAATTAATAAAGGACAATTTCTTGCTAAATTCATGTAGAAACAGGTATACTACATGTGATAAATATATTGACGATGCAATTTCAGACATTGAAAAATCAGTGTATAATGGGAAAAAAACACTCGTCGTTGTTAACAATGTTGCAAAATGCCAAGAGTTGTATGAGAAGTTAAGTTTCTTGAATCCTGTTTGTTATCACTCCAAGTTTACATTGGAAGATAGAATAAAAAAAGAAAGATTCATTGAAGACACTAAGCTTCTAATTGCTACACAGGTTGTTGAAGTATCGTTAGATATAGATTTTGATGTCATGTTCTGTGAATGTGCTCCTCCGGATGCAATTGTTCAGAGAGCTGGAAGAGTGAATAGAAGAAGATACAAAGCAGATAGCCATATATTTATTTTTAAAGAGTCAGACGTTTCAAAAAGAATCTATGATCCAGATTCAACTGGTCTATTGACAAGTTCTTTCCAATCTTTTGAAAGCTCTCCAGATAATTTAACGGAAGCTGATCTCATACAAATAGTAGAAAACGTCTACTCTAAAATTAATATTGAAGATTCAAAGAATTTTATTGATTCCAGTAAACAATATGCAAAAACACAAGAGAGGCTATCTGGTGTTTTCGATAATCCAAACAGAGAAGATAACAATGAAGTTACAAGAAGAATGGATTACCTGCAAATTCCTGTAATTCCACTTATTTTCAGAGATGAAGTGTTAAAACTTCCCCCTTCAAAACGTCGTTTGTTCGAAATTAAGATGCCTTACTGGTATGTATTAAAAAACAAACAAGAAATTAGAGGAATTACTTTTTGCGAAATGGGTTATGATTTCGAAATAGGTGCACAATTTAAAAACGATCCTGAAATTTCGAGTTTGATAATATGAATCTTCTCGTTTTCACTTTAACCCTCACATCTACCCGCCCCATAAACGAGTCCGGCGCCCAGCTCAGAGGATTCTTCGCTACTAAGTTTAATGAATATAGTCTCTTGCACCAGCATAATGCCGATAAATTCATTTACCGGTATCCGATGGTTCAGTACAAGATGATAGACAGGACGCCTACTGTCATTGGAATTAATGAGGGTGCTGAAGTATTGAAGGAAATATACGATGAATATGAAAAGATAACTCTCAACGGTAATGAGTATAAAATAGTTGAACGAGGGATCACTTACAAAAAGGAAGAGTTTGGAATCTCTGAAAAGCTCATCAAATATGAATTTATAACACCCTGGTTTGCACTTAACCAGGAAAACTTCAGGAAATATCTTTCTTTTGATAAAGGACAGCAAGCAGAATTGCTTAATAAAAATTTGATTGGAAATATTCTCTCCATGTCAAAATCCTTAGATTACCAGGTGCCTGAAAAGATCAAGTGTCATACTGAACTCAAATCTCGCAGCTCAAGCCTGAAAGGAAACGAAATTATTGCATTCAAAGGTTCTTTTATCACAAATTTCCTCATCCCTGACTATTTTGGTATTGGAAAATCTGTATCTCGTGGTTTTGGCACGGTGAAAAAATGCAGCTTGTAATCAACACCCGCGGTTCTTTTCTTAAAAAGCAGAACAACTGTTTTCTTGTAAAAGTTGACGACAAGACCTTTGAAGTTTCAGAAAAGAAAGTGGACAGCATTCTTATTACAACTTCTGCAACCATAACTACTGATGCTATCAAATTTGCTGTGGAAAACAATATTGATATCGTTTTTCTGGACAACTTTGGGGACCCTTACGGCAGAGTCTGGCATTCAAAACTTGGGAGCACGACATATATAAGGAGAAGGCAGCTTCAGATTTCTGAAGAGCCGGAAGGCTTCAGGCTTGCAAAGGGCTGGATTGAACAGAAGATCGACAGCCAGATACTTTTTTTGAAAGACCTCAAAAAGAACAGGCCTGAACAGAAGGATGAGCTTGATGACTATATTTCCGGAATGGAAGATATGAAAGCTCAGCTTGAAGCCCTTGATGGGAAGCTGGATGAGATGCGGGGAAAAGTAATGGGGCTTGAAGGAATGGCTTCAAGGCATTATTTTGAGGCTCTGAGTTTTCTTTTGCCTGATAAATGGAAATTTAACGGCAGAAGCAGAAATCCTGCAAAGGATGAATTCAACTGCCTTTTGAATTACGGATATGGGGTTCTGTATTCAAAGGTTGAAAAAGCCTGTATTATAGCAGGGCTTGACCCTTATGTTGGTTTTAATCACACGGATGATTATAACAAAAAGTCGTTTGTGTTTGACCTGATCGAAATGTACCGTATCCACATTGACAGGACGGTTTTCAACCTTTTTTCAAAAAAACAGGTTTTAGAAAGCTTTTTTGATGAGATTCCTAACGGTATGACTCTCAACAAAGAAGGTAAAGCTGTCCTTATCCAGGCTGTTAATGAAACTTTTGATAAAGAAATAAGCTACAGGGGCAGGAACATAAAAATCGGAAATACAATCCAGTTCGACTGCCACAGGATAGCAAACAGCCTGATCGGGAAATAAAAGCAGGGGGATTGAATTTGCTTGTCTGGGTAATATATGATATTACGGATAACAGGATTCGTCAGAAAGTAAGTGACTGCTGCAAGAGCTACGGGCTTTACAGGGTTCAGAAGAGCGTTTTTCTGGGAGACCTTAATTCAAACGATAGAGATTCTCTTGCACTTGAATGTGAAGAGTGGATTGATACAGAGAAGGATTCTGTGTATGTGTTCCCTATGGATGAGCAGTCATTTAAGCAGGTTAAGCTGATCGGCCAGGCTTTTGATAAAGAGCTTGTCAGCGACGAGATAATTACAAAATTCTTTTGAATTCTTCGGAGAGGACCATGTCAGATTCTGAATTTGTTTTAAACGGGGAGAGTGAAATTGATATAGAGATAGGCAACGAAACACTTAGAGAATCAATTGGGGAAACTGATTCTGAAGCAATAATTAGAATTTCAGATGTTCTTGAGTATCTGTTTTGTTCTCGGTTTATTTACTACATGTACTGTCTTGATATCCCTCAACATGAAGAGAAAAGGTTCAAGGTTATGAAAGGACGTGAGGTTCATGAGACGAGGAAGCTCACAAACCGGGATTATGTCCGAAAAAAATTAAACTGCATCAGGAAAGAGAGTGATGTTTTTATTGCTTCAAAGAAGAACCATATAAAAGGGATTGTTGACGAAGTTTTATTTCTGGAAGATGGAACTGCAGCTCCTCTTGAATACAAATTTGCCGAATATAAAGATAAAGTATTTAAAACGTATAAGTTCCAGCTTGTGTTGCAGTCTCTTTTGATCCGGGAAAATTACAATATTGATGTAAATCGTGCATATATCTGTTTTACCCGCAGCAACAGCCTTGTTAAAGAAATAGAAATTACCAGTTCTGATTTCAAAAAAGCCGAGAAAATTATTGAGGAAATACTCGATATCGTTCAAAAAGGCTTATATCCCAAGACATCCAGATCTTCTAGAAAATGCGTAGATTGCTGTTACCGGAATATCTGCGTGTGAAAAATTTTCTTGTATTTATAAAGGGTTTGATAATTTTCCAGCAAGAATTTTAGCCCCAGAAAAGGGCTCATTTCAGGCCTTTTCTGGCTAAATAACGGAAAATTTTGCCCTATTCGCGAGCAAGATCCATTAAAACAAGGATTGAAACTTATGGCATCTATAGATTCATCAGGAAACTGCTTGATTCGCGAGCAAGATCCATTAAAACAAGGATTGAAACCCAATTTAGCAAGAGCATTGATAGTCTCAATCGCAGATTCGCGAGCAAGATCCATTAAAACAAGGATTGAAACTAGTATATGATAGAAGTAATTGCTATGACTACAGAACCATTCGCGAGCAAGATCCATTAAAACAAGGATTGAAACGGATGCCTCGGATACTTGCACCACTATCTTGCGAATTCGCGAGCAAGATCCATTAAAACAAGGATTGAAACCATAACACACATTACGAGGCTATTACGCACTTGTATTCGCGAGCAAGATCCATTAAAACAAGGATTGAAACAGTTGACGGAATTCCTCCCTGTGCTAAAGCATCAGGGATTCGCGAGCAAGATCCATTAAAACAAGGATTGAAACTCAAACCATGCGTCTAGGGAGAAATAGCGGGAGAAATTCGCGAGCAAGATCCATTAAAACAAGGATTGAAACTTAAGCAGCAATCCAAGAACGTAATCATTCTTGTATTATTCGCGAGCAAGATCCATTAAAACAAGGATTGAAACCTGTTATCGTATTATACGGACTTGCCAAAGTTATCATTCGCGAGCAAGATCCATTAAAACAAGGATTGAAACTATGAATATATCTGAATTACGAGAACTTGAAAACAAATTCGCGAGCAAGATCCATTAAAACAAGGATTGAAACCGCTCCGCAAAGCGTGAGTCATTTCTTCCATCGGATTCGCGAGCAAGATCCATTAAAACAAGGATTGAAACTATATAATTAGCAGATAATTATATAAACATGGAGAAAATTCGCGAGCAAGATCCATTAAAACAAGGATTGAAACATGTTTAAGTCTTCTATAGCAACTGCTTGATTGTATTCGCGAGCAAGATCCATTAAAACAAGGATTGAAACTGTGTAAATCATATTCTTCTTGTATCCCTTTCCTTATTCGCGAGCAAGATCCATTAAAACAAGGATTGAAACTTGTCAGCCTTGCCCTATGGGAGTAGATATCCCGGATTCGCGAGCAAGATCCATTAAAACAAGGATTGAAACCATATTGTGGTAGGAGTATAAGCGAATTCCCAAAGTATTCGCGAGCAAGATCCATTAAAACAAGGATTGAAACTATAAAGAGATAAAAGACGTAGAAAAGTTTGGGAGTGATTCGCGAGCAAGATCCATTAAAACAAGGATTGAAACTTATCGCTACTATTATCCCGATAGCTATGAAAACCCAATTCGCGAGCAAGATCCATTAAAACAAGGATTGAAACACATGAACGAGGATAGACAGCAGTTCGTTGGACGCATTCGCGAGCAAGATCCATTAAAACAAGGATTGAAACAAGAAAACAAGGGAAGATTTGGAGAATGAGGAATTACCTGACAGATTCGCGAGCAAGATCCATTAAAACAAGGATTGAAACGTAATGTTAACCTTCGGTGCGCTCTGCACATTCTATTGATTCGCGAGCAAGATCCATTAAAACAAGGATTGAAACGCGAGTGGAAGTCGTATATCACCATTGTAGCTAGAGGATTCGCGAGCAAGATCCATTAAAACAAGGATTGAAACTTACTACTTTCTCCCCGGGCTGGCAGATGCCTGCATTCGCGAGCAAGATCCATTAAAACAAGGATTGAAACACGTGTGAATTATGTTATAGCAGGGATTGTGAAGATTCGCGAGCAAGATCCATTAAAACAAGGATTGAAACTACGAAGGCAAGCTCCCTAAAGGCTGGCTTTTTGGATTCGCGAGCAAGATCCATTAAAACAAGGATTGAAACCCGGATTGCCTTATCCGGCAATATGGAAATATTCAGATTCGCGAGCAAGATCCATTAAAACAAGGATTGAAACTTGTACGGCATCTGAAATCTACATGGCGACTTGTGCATTCGCGAGCAAGATCCATTAAAACAAGGATTGAAACGAATTCTTTGAACTTTCCTCTTTCCCTTCTTCTTTATTCGCGAGCAAGATCCATTAAAACAAGGATTGAAACACCGAGTAAATAATGAATCTGAAAAGTATGATCATATTCGCGAGCAAGATCCATTAAAACAAGGATTGAAACCAGGAAAATAGAGAATATTAAAGGAGCTTGAGTAAAATTCGCGAGCAAGATCCATTAAAACAAGGATTGAAACTTGAGCATTCCAAGACTTCTGTGAGTGCAATTCGAATTCGCGAGCAAGATCCATTAAAACAAGGATTGAAACCGTATATTCTCTCCATGCTCAAATCTAGCCGATTTTGATTCGCGAGCAAGATCCATTAAAACAAGGATTGAAACTTGCAGAGAGGACAACGTTTCATGACTTGACCTGGATTCGCGAGCAAGATCCATTAAAACAAGGATTGAAACTCAATTTTGACATGAAGAAAGTAGTCAAGAGACCGTATTCGCGAGCAAGATCCATTAAAACAAGGATTGAAACGAAAATGCCTGTATTCCGGCATCGGCTGTAGCGGAAGTATTCGCGAGCAAGATCCATTAAAACAAGGATTGAAACTCATGGAACGGTTCTGGATCATGGGGAAAAACGAATTCGCGAGCAAGATCCATTAAAACAAGGATTGAAACTGTTTCACCGGTTCACAACAGGGGTAGAAGAGTTAGAATTCGCGAGCAAGATCCATTAAAACAAGGATTGAAACTAGACCTCATATGTTAAGATATTGTCCTAAAAACGAGATTCGCGAGCAAGATCCATTAAAACAAGGATTGAAACTGTTTGCCCGTAGGAGATGGTAAAAATGATACTAGGATTCGCGAGCAAGATCCATTAAAACAAGGATTGAAACGTTGAACCGGCATCTGATAGTGTAAACGTAACTATTATTCGCGAGCAAGATCCATTAAAACAAGGATTGAAACCAAAAACAGTTTCTTTGACAACTATACAGTTATTAATTCGCGAGCAAGATCCATTAAAACAAGGATTGAAACTTTTCTCAACTTCAAATTTTGGAATCGAGTCCCTGTATTCGCGAGCAAGATCCATTAAAACAAGGATTGAAACTTCACCTCTGAATTCTCTTATTTCTTCTGCCGTATTCGCGAGCAAGATCCATTAAAACAAGGATTGAAACAAAATGGTAAAAACTACGAATATGTCGTAGACGGATTCGCGAGCAAGATCCATTAAAACAAGGATTGAAACAAAAAAGGAAAAATGGGTTATGCGGTTAAGCTGCATTCGCGAGCAAGATCCATTAAAACAAGGATTGAAACTGCGAATTTTGTGTAAGCCATTGAAATGACGCCTAATTCGCGAGCAAGATCCATTAAAACAAGGATTGAAACTCCATTATCATAGTTCTTGCCGTATTAATAGCCCGATTCGCGAGCAAGATCCATTAAAACAAGGATTGAAACATCCTTCTGCTGTTGCTAGGGCTGCGTCTGAAATCACATTCGCGAGCAAGATCCATTAAAACAAGGATTGAAACCTTATTCTACAGTTTCTCCACTGGCAGACATCAGATTCGCGAGCAAGATCCATTAAAACAAGGATTGAAACTGACAGAGTACACAAAGGTCTGCGTATCTGTTCCATTCGCGAGCAAGATCCATTAAAACAAGGATTGAAACTTCCAACGCTCCAAAGGCGGCACAAGAGGCGACCCATTCGCGAGCAAGATCCATTAAAACAAGGATTGAAACAAATTTCCATCAGGTCACCCAATCCACAAAATCATGCATTCGCGAGCAAGATCCATTAAAACAAGGATTGAAACTCTATCTATTACAGAAAAATAAGTTTCTTTTTTTGATTCGCGAGCAAGATCCATTAAAACAAGGATTGAAACAAAAACGGACATACCACAGCCGATAACAATACATCCATTCGCGAGCAAGATCCATTAAAACAAGGATTGAAACAAAGGAGCTGCAATATGGAAAATAATAACTGTGTAGTATTCGCGAGCAAGATCCATTAAAACAAGGATTGAAACTGGTTACGTCTACCACTACTTTTGATACTATTATTTATTCGCGAGCAAGATCCATTAAAACAAGGATTGAAACCTCAAAACCGTGTCATGGGAATGTGCTAAAATATCTCATTCGCGAGCAAGATCCATTAAAACAAGGATTGAAACATCAAAGAACTTTCTAGTTTCAATCCGTATGATGAGATTCGCGAGCAAGATCCATTAAAACAAGGATTGAAACATAACCTTATCGTGGCTTCTTACGGTCCGGGGCTCATTCGCGAGCAAGATCCATTAAAACAAGGATTGAAACAAAATATACAAAATAAACAAAAATATAGACTTAAAATTCGCGAGCAAGATCCATTAAAACAAGGATTGAAACGAACACTTGAAGATACTAAAATAAAACAAAGAGTATGTATTCGCGAGCAAGATCCATTAAAACAAGGATTGAAACAAATATCCTCTCTGTGCAGAACATTATTTTCTACCATTCGCGAGCAAGATCCATTAAAACAAGGATTGAAACTGGGGTGAATTCCAAAAGCCCACACGCCGGAGAATAGAATTCGCGAGCAAGATCCATTAAAACAAGGATTGAAACTTAAAATTCCACTTGCTGATATCCCCCCTTCATGTGATTCGCGAGCAAGATCCATTAAAACAAGGATTGAAACTACGTTCCGTTCAGGAAATACATTATATCTCCAGCAAATTCGCGAGCAAGATCCATTAAAACAAGGATTGAAACCAAATGGATATCCTGGTCGTCTTGCAGTCCGTGAAGATATTCGCGAGCAAGATCCATTAAAACAAGGATTGAAACTAGCCTCAAACAATACCATATATACTAGGGCTAACTCATTCGCGAGCAAGATCCATTAAAACAAGGATTGAAACCAGTCATTACAATCCCCCTATGGCTCAATGGAAAATTCGCGAGCAAGATCCATTAAAACAAGGATTGAAACATCTATGAGAGGTTCAGAGAATTGAACAGGGCAGCCATTCGCGAGCAAGATCCATTAAAACAAGGATTGAAACATCTCTGAAGATAGAAGAGTCTTAAAAGCAGACTCATTCGCGAGCAAGATCCATTAAAACAAGGATTGAAACCTTCTCCGGTTGATTCTTGCAGTTTTAAACTTTGAATTCGCGAGCAAGATCCATTAAAACAAGGATTGAAACAGTTAGTAGACGAGGGAAACGAACTCAATATAAAATTCGCGAGCAAGATCCATTAAAACAAGGATTGAAACAAAGATGTTCAGCACGATATCCCGCCTAATGATCTGATTCGCGAGCAAGATCCATTAAAACAAGGATTGAAACTACGCCCTGGTGCTGGACCTCCTTCCTGATTCAGAATTCGCGAGCAAGATCCATTAAAACAAGGATTGAAACGCGTATATGTTTCTGATAAAGTAAAAGCTAAGATAGATTCGCGAGCAAGATCCATTAAAACAAGGATTGAAACGCTATTGCCTGTCCTGTACTCTCGTAACCTGTACCGATTCGCGAGCAAGATCCATTAAAACAAGGATTGAAACAACCTAGAATGTGCGATTTTCTGAAAAAGGATCACTGATTCGCGAGCAAGATCCATTAAAACAAGGATTGAAACTCTGTCAGGTGATCCGGCGGGGATGCCTATCTGTTATGATTCGCGAGCAAGATCCATTAAAACAAGGATTGAAACAGCATTACAGGTATAATGTTGCCTAGCATCTTCAGGAAGATTCGCGAGCAAGATCCATTAAAACAAGGATTGAAACTTTTGGAATTGGTTTTTGGAAAAACCGTATAAAATATTCGCGAGCAAGATCCATTAAAACAAGGATTGAAACACAGAAATATGTCAGATGAAGATCTTGATAAGTGGTATTCGCGAGCAAGATCCATTAAAACAAGGATTGAAACCTGCGTAGTTTTAGATCGGGTTTCCTTGATCCTGTCATTCGCGAGCAAGATCCATTAAAACAAGGATTGAAACCTGCGTAGTTTTAGATCGGGTTTCCTTGATCCTGTCATTCGCGAGCAAGATCCATTAAAACAAGGATTGAAACTACCCCTGCCGTCATCTATGTTTTCAGCATAGTTAAATATTCGCGAGCAAGATCCATTAAAACAAGGATTGAAACCGAATCGGGGTTGAGAGATGATGCAGGGACATTGAAGATTCGCGAGCAAGATCCATTAAAACAAGGATTGAAACTACATTACCTGAAGCTCCTGTAAGCAATTTCACGGATTCGCGAGCAAGATCCATTAAAACAAGGATTGAAACTCCCATCCACTGATACAGGATCTAGTTCCACGTATCATTCGCGAGCAAGATCCATTAAAACAAGGATTGAAACCGACGTGGCGTTGATTGCATCAAATGACATAGGCTTATTCGCGAGCAAGATCCATTAAAACAAGGATTGAAACTGCCCCATTCTCTCAACAACATTATTGAAAAAGTAATTCGCGAGCAAGATCCATTAAAACAAGGATTGAAACTACCCATATGCAGGCGGCGTCCCTCGGGAATCTGATTATTCGCGAGCAAGATCCATTAAAACAAGGATTGAAACGCTCCTGACGCTGACCCGTTAACATCTTCAGAAACATTCGCGAGCAAGATCCATTAAAACAAGGATTGAAACGTTTTCATGTCTTCTTTTTCTTTCGCTTTTGCTTTATTCGCGAGCAAGATCCATTAAAACAAGGATTGAAACAGATTGATCCGGCGGTCCAATGGGTAGTCAAAGAGATTCGCGAGCAAGATCCATTAAAACAAGGATTGAAACAAAATAATTGACGTAAATGGTAATGAAATCTCACCGATTCGCGAGCAAGATCCATTAAAACAAGGATTGAAACCAACATAGAGTGACCCTGAAACATTTTGAACTTCGATTCGCGAGCAAGATCCATTAAAACAAGGATTGAAACAGTTCCTGTGCCAGACTGTCCTATCTGGTGGTCTATTCGCGAGCAAGATCCATTAAAACAAGGATTGAAACTTCAGGTATAACTGTACCGATACCGTTTATTATCTGATTCGCGAGCAAGATCCATTAAAACAAGGATTGAAACACAAGTTCATCGTCTGTTTCGGGTCTAGTCCCTTCGTATTCGCGAGCAAGATCCATTAAAACAAGGATTGAAACAATGGAGGATATGAGCCCTTATTATGAAAAAAAGTATTCGCGAGCAAGATCCATTAAAACAAGGATTGAAACAACCTCCTGCAGGGTCAGTCCTCCTAATTCCCTATATTCGCGAGCAAGATCCATTAAAACAAGGATTGAAACACCCGTACCGAGAAAGATACTCTTCTCGGTATTGAATTCGCGAGCAAGATCCATTAAAACAAGGATTGAAACGAAAAAATCACAACTGAGATAAAGAAGTCTATTCAATTCGCGAGCAAGATCCATTAAAACAAGGATTGAAACAAAGCCGATGGATATTTTGAAGGAGATGAGATAGAATTCGCGAGCAAGATCCATTAAAACAAGGATTGAAACAACATGTATAAATATTTTGAAAATATCATTATCGGCAATTCGCGAGCAAGATCCATTAAAACAAGGATTGAAACCCCATTATCAAGCCCTCTCATTTACAGATTATGAGTATTCGCGAGCAAGATCCATTAAAACAAGGATTGAAACTACCAACCTCGTATTATATTTTGCAGTGTTATATTCGCGAGCAAGATCCATTAAAACAAGGATTGAAACCATGCCCGCATCGCAGGCATACGAATGCGGTTTTCTTATTCGCGAGCAAGATCCATTAAAACAAGGATTGAAACAAAAATTTAGTGAGGTCGCAAAAGATGATATTCGATTCGCGAGCAAGATCCATTAAAACAAGGATTGAAACCTGAAAAAGCTAGAACGGTAATTGAAAAAATCGAAGAATTCGCGAGCAAGATCCATTAAAACAAGGATTGAAACTAACTACACTTTCAACACCTCGGACTATCCGGCAATTATTCGCGAGCAAGATCCATTAAAACAAGGATTGAAACTGATCTACTTATCCAGTGACCCAATGTTTTAACGAATTCGCGAGCAAGATCCATTAAAACAAGGATTGAAACGGTTCGTATCTTACCCTTGTGACCCCTATTCTACGCTGATTCGCGAGCAAGATCCATTAAAACAAGGATTGAAACTCCGTTGATTTTGAGCTTTTCGTAATCGGACAACGTATTCGCGAGCAAGATCCATTAAAACAAGGATTGAAACCCTCGTTGTCCTTAATGTTTGGTCGCCTCGGCTTCCAATTCGCGAGCAAGATCCATTAAAACAAGGATTGAAACTATACCCGAAAAAAAGATTTCAAAAAATAACAACCTATTCGCGAGCAAGATCCATTAAAACAAGGATTGAAACTAACACGGGTCATGGGAAAATTTTCAACAACTACATATTCGCGAGCAAGATCCATTAAAACAAGGATTGAAACTTATTATTTTCTAACCAGTTCGCATGAATCTCACCTATTCGCGAGCAAGATCCATTAAAACAAGGATTGAAACGTATTAAAAACGTCGATTATCGACGGTAGGATAGCTAATTCGCGAGCAAGATCCATTAAAACAAGGATTGAAACTCTCTCCTGCAATCCAGTCTACAATAAGTACTAAAGATTCGCGAGCAAGATCCATTAAAACAAGGATTGAAACTCTTTTCCTCCTGTTTGAGTTCGTCCATATTCGTTTATTCGCGAGCAAGATCCATTAAAACAAGGATTGAAACTTATCATCCTGCTTTCGATGTGGATATTCAGACAGAATTCGCGAGCAAGATCCATTAAAACAAGGATTGAAACTTTCGGGAACGGTGTAGCGGAATCGAAAAGTTCTGCATTCGCGAGCAAGATCCATTAAAACAAGGATTGAAACATTGTCTTATGCACGACCTAGAAGTTCATGAAAATATTCGCGAGCAAGATCCATTAAAACAAGGATTGAAACCCGAGACCGTCGTTGAAATTATCCCAGAAATCCAGATTCGCGAGCAAGATCCATTAAAACAAGGATTGAAACAAAAAGAACTGGATATTTAAGTTCAAATCAATAGGAATTCGCGAGCAAGATCCATTAAAACAAGGATTGAAACTTCCCGAACTCTTTTATGAGTTCGGTCGTAGTCTTTATTCGCGAGCAAGATCCATTAAAACAAGGATTGAAACTTAATGTTTAGCAAGTTGCGAATAGAAAGCTCGATAGGATTCGCGAGCAAGATCCATTAAAACAAGGATTGAAACCATAGACTCCCCCGTCATATACAAGGGAGTCATCAAATTCGCGAGCAAGATCCATTAAAACAAGGATTGAAACTACGGAAGTTCACACACCATAGAGGGATAATGCACATTCGCGAGCAAGATCCATTAAAACAAGGATTGAAACCACTCATTTTGGCGGACTTCTCGACATATTTCAATTCGCGAGCAAGATCCATTAAAACAAGGATTGAAACTTTCTCCGCTTCCTATCTGCTCGCCTGCTTTCATAATTCGCGAGCAAGATCCATTAAAACAAGGATTGAAACGACCCAACAGACGAAAAAGGAATTAACGACGCCCTAATTCGCGAGCAAGATCCATTAAAACAAGGATTGAAACGAGGAGATTCCGACTAGAGAGGACATGATTCAGCGGATTCGCGAGCAAGATCCATTAAAACAAGGATTGAAACAAGAAAGTTTTCCTTCTCTGCCTTCTACATAACCTTATTCGCGAGCAAGATCCATTAAAACAAGGATTGAAACCAGACTTAAGCCCGCTGCTCTCATAGTAGTTATGGACTAATTCGCGAGCAAGATCCATTAAAACAAGGATTGAAACAGAATATGTCCCAACTGGCTTAAAATCATTTGTAAGAATTCGCGAGCAAGATCCATTAAAACAAGGATTGAAACATTATTCTGCAATTTCAAACATGACAAACTCTTCAGTATTCGCGAGCAAGATCCATTAAAACAAGGATTGAAACATAGCCTTGGGCTTCATCAAAACAATAGCTTACAAAATTCGCGAGCAAGATCCATTAAAACAAGGATTGAAACGACATTACCCAAACACAGGCATATATAAAGATAAAATTCGCGAGCAAGATCCATTAAAACAAGGATTGAAACATGATTATTAGTAGTCCTTTTAGTAGTGACTCGGGGATTCGCGAGCAAGATCCATTAAAACAAGGATTGAAACCGTCTTCCTCTTCCTCGTCTGAGACTTTATCGCGGGATTCGCGAGCAAGATCCATTAAAACAAGGATTGAAACAACCTGCCATGCAAGATCACCTTAAGCCCTTGCGAATTCGCGAGCAAGATCCATTAAAACAAGGATTGAAACTACATTAAGTAGTTCGATTTGTGATATGACATTTGCATTCGCGAGCAAGATCCATTAAAACAAGGATTGAAACTTTTGGGGGTTTGGGGGTCAGAAGCGCACGTGTACATTCGCGAGCAAGATCCATTAAAACAAGGATTGAAACCCAGGGACAGCCCGAGCTTATTGAGAGAAGTAGAAAATTCGCGAGCAAGATCCATTAAAACAAGGATTGAAACTTGCATCTCAAGAAGGTGATCCAATCACTCAAGAATTCGCGAGCAAGATCCATTAAAACAAGGATTGAAACTTAAATCTTGAGTATTTTAACAAACGTTGTCTCTGATTCGCGAGCAAGATCCATTAAAACAAGGATTGAAACGTAGTATCTACTTCTTGAGGAATTTTTCCAGAATTACATTCGCGAGCAAGATCCATTAAAACAAGGATTGAAACAAAGAGCACCTGAAGGAGCCCCTTTGTACAAAATCTATTCGCGAGCAAGATCCATTAAAACAAGGATTGAAACCTAAAATTAGCCTACAATAATATGCTTTTCCTGCCGATTCGCGAGCAAGATCCATTAAAACAAGGATTGAAACGATTGCAGCTTTCACGAACCCGGATCTCATTAACAATTCGCGAGCAAGATCCATTAAAACAAGGATTGAAACGATATAGGGATTTCTGAAGCAGTTTCTCTGCTCATATTCGCGAGCAAGATCCATTAAAACAAGGATTGAAACTAATCTGGCACGACCCGGAGAAAAGACAATTACTGATTCGCGAGCAAGATCCATTAAAACAAGGATTGAAACTCAAGTTGAAAAACTTGATAAAAAAACAGGAAATAATTCGCGAGCAAGATCCATTAAAACAAGGATTGAAACTCGGAGAAGTTGTTACTGGAGATTCTCTTAGAATAATTCGCGAGCAAGATCCATTAAAACAAGGATTGAAACTTCTAGAACAGGTCTGCGACCAGCTCACAAAATACATTCGCGAGCAAGATCCATTAAAACAAGGATTGAAACTGAAGAACTCCAGAGGAGTCTATATGAAGTTGTAATTCGCGAGCAAGATCCATTAAAACAAGGATTGAAACTAAGGGTTGCTATAGCTACCGTCACCTGTAGTATCATTCGCGAGCAAGATCCATTAAAACAAGGATTGAAACAAAACACTCAAAAGAGCGCTATGGAGGGGACAGCGTATTCGCGAGCAAGATCCATTAAAACAAGGATTGAAACTACAATACTTTTTATACATTTTTTGCGATAATACATAATTCGCGAGCAAGATCCATTAAAACAAGGATTGAAACATGAAAAACATCTGCGAGGTATAAAAATGGAAATATTCGCGAGCAAGATCCATTAAAACAAGGATTGAAACATAAATTTCTACCATGCGTGACTTCTCCCTCTGGTATTCGCGAGCAAGATCCATTAAAACAAGGATTGAAACAAATTACAGGCGATACTATTACAGCAAATGGTGAGGAATTCGCGAGCAAGATCCATTAAAACAAGGATTGAAACATTGTGAACTGCCCTGCCTTGAACGATACCTGCTGAATTCGCGAGCAAGATCCATTAAAACAAGGATTGAAACTTAAGTATTATTTGTGGGTTTTGTTTTGTGGATAATTCGCGAGCAAGATCCATTAAAACAAGGATTGAAACACAAAGGAAAAGATAATATGACTGAAACAATAACTGATTCGCGAGCAAGATCCATTAAAACAAGGATTGAAACACAGCGAAGCAGTAGAAAACATCCCAAACGTTTTCTAATTCGCGAGCAAGATCCATTAAAACAAGGATTGAAACTGACAGTCACCACATATGACGGTGCTTCACTTGATATTCGCGAGCAAGATCCATTAAAACAAGGATTGAAACTGCTACCGTTTTTCCTCTTACCAGAGCCGCTATCAACATTCGCGAGCAAGATCCATTAAAACAAGGATTGAAACACGGCAGATAAGATAGTTCCTGTAATTAATGCAAGATTCGCGAGCAAGATCCATTAAAACAAGGATTGAAACTTATATTATCGCAAACCCCATTGGTTGGGAAGATGGCATTCGCGAGCAAGATCCATTAAAACAAGGATTGAAACAGGGATGAAAATTAAAAGTATCCCTAAAAGTAGTATTGATTCGCGAGCAAGATCCATTAAAACAAGGATTGAAACGCAAATCCAACAATAGCTTCATTTACTTTACCAGAATTCGCGAGCAAGATCCATTAAAACAAGGATTGAAACTTTTTATGATTTCAGGACCTGCCTTAAAAAAGTCATTGATTCGCGAGCAAGATCCATTAAAACAAGGATTGAAACTTAATGAAAAAGAGGAATGGGAAAACGGAGATACTATTCGCGAGCAAGATCCATTAAAACAAGGATTGAAACTCATGTGCCTAGAGTGGTCTGAAATGGTGTCCCACTCGATTCGCGAGCAAGATCCATTAAAACAAGGATTGAAACCATCTTTTGTATTATCTAAAATTCCTACATATGTGTCATTCGCGAGCAAGATCCATTAAAACAAGGATTGAAACCACGCTGGTGCAGGAATTACAAAAACGTATTTTGAATTCGCGAGCAAGATCCATTAAAACAAGGATTGAAACTTACATTTCCGGTTTTTCTATCAAGTTTTTCAACTATTCGCGAGCAAGATCCATTAAAACAAGGATTGAAACACTAATGCAGCTATTGTTGGTGAAAGATTTGCTGATTCGCGAGCAAGATCCATTAAAACAAGGATTGAAACTACGCTGGTGCAGGAATTACGAAAACATATTTTGAATTCGCGAGCAAGATCCATTAAAACAAGGATTGAAACTCGGGTAAATCAAATTCTACAAGCATGTTCCACTCATTCGCGAGCAAGATCCATTAAAACAAGGATTGAAACAATATAATCAAAATTATACGCAGGATAAGGTCCTATTCGCGAGCAAGATCCATTAAAACAAGGATTGAAACGTTCTTTTGTTGTTGCAGATTTTATCTCCGTAAGTATTCGCGAGCAAGATCCATTAAAACAAGGATTGAAACACAAATATAAATATATCTATTAAAATTTAGAGAGAATAAAAACAGTTAAAAAAGATTAGATGATTTCAAACGTGCTCAAATTGGATCCCGTGATCTCCAGGATAAGGCTTCTTATGATCATTATCGCCTCTCCATATCTCATCCGGGATGCCATCAGGAAAAGCATCACATTCATGAATCCCTCTGCCTTTCCACTGGAAGTGTTCACAATACGAGCATACAGGGCTATAGATGATTTCTGCATCAGATGAGTCATCCAAAACGAATTCTTCTTCAGCCGTGCCTTACCACTCCATCCGTTTATAGTCGAGCCCAAGATCTTTTGAAACGCGCTCCCATACCATATGATTGTGAAGCAGGTTCCACTCTTCATTCGATAGTTCTCCAGAGATAACTCTAGGAGTCAATTCTGCATATACTTCATCATCGTACTTGTTATATAAAGGTTTTATTTTTTCATCGAAGTATTTCTTACTCCACCCGGTTTCTCCGGGTTTCATCGAGTAAATGTATTTTTCCCCACATGCACGGGCTTATTCGCGAGCAAGATCCATTAAAACAAGGATTGAAACCCTGTTCGGGGCTTTCGAGCCTGATCCGGACAAGATCTATTCGCGAGCAAGATCCATTAAAACAAGGATTGAAACCTTGTGGAGATGTCTGACGAACTACGGCAGATCTAATTCGCGAGCAAGATCCATTAAAACAAGGATTGAAACCGTAACGACCAGAAATGCAAGTGAGAAAGCAAAGGAATTCGCGAGCAAGATCCATTAAAACAAGGATTGAAACCATACAAGATCATAAGCGTTAATCAGTTTAAATTGAAATTCGCGAGCAAGATCCATTAAAACAAGGATTGAAACGCATAACATCCTAAACAAGCCGGGGCTATGCTTCCATATTCGCGAGCAAGATCCATTAAAACAAGGATTGAAACTAATTTTCAGCTTCCCCCCACACCCATAACAATACAATTCGCGAGCAAGATCCATTAAAACAAGGATTAATAACATTTTTCCGGTGATACCTTGCAGGCTCTAATAAAATCAACCCTGGAAAATTTGAATGTGCATTTATTTATCCTATTATAACATATTATAATATATGTCTACGATAGCTATAGATCCAGATGTAAAGGAATCACTTAAAGAGTTAAAGTTAGCTCCCGAAGAGTCTTATAATTCAGTGGTTAAGAGACTTATTAGCGAAGTTAAAAAGAAAGAAGATTATATACCCATGTTTCCAAAAGAAGAAAAACAGGAGCATAAGGAATCTCACATAAAAGATTTTGATGCCTGGTTAGAAAAGAAGCTGGTAGAAGACAAAAACATATTAGATGCACTTGGAAGAAAGTGATGTTTTGATCAGCTTAATTGAAATTTTGAAGATTCATCAAAAAGTTATAGATTACGATAAATTTAAAGATCCAGATGATTATACTCCCGTAATACGTTCTTTAGCTACGTTAGAATTAATGTTTGAATATTTAATAAAAGAATCCAATACTATTTTCGAAAATGCGGCAATAATAGTCTATACAATTGTTGCAAAACATCCTTTTTTCAATGGGAATAAAAGAACTGGCTATGAAGCCATGAATTTTATTATTGAAGATGGAGGATACAGGTTTACATCTACAGATGAAGAGATGATAGAATTCATAATTAGAGTAGCCACAACAGAAAATGAAATGTCAATTGAAGAAATAAAAGAATGGATAATTCGACATACGGAAAAAATACTATAACATAGAATCAAAGCGATTTACAGGATACAGGTAATAATTCATGAGCAAGATCCACTAAAACAGGGATTGAAACTAAAAAACCACGGCAATTCTCACTACACCCTCTAACTCGAGTCAACTCCCGGACACTAAAGTGTATATCATCGCTCTGGCTGCCAGCCGTTTTGCCCTTTGCTTTTTTCCTGCCTGGCCGGTACTGGTTGAGGAGCCAAAGGTGCAGGTACAGGTGAAGACTGGCTTATTGGTTGAGCCTTCCATCTCAAACGAATAAGCCGGAAGGGGAAGTTTCTTTGCCTGACAATACTCCTGCAGGGCAACAATCGGGTCTTTTGACGTGTTAATTTTTATTTCTTCCTTACTGGCTGGCGAATCTGCTATCTTGATTTTCATTTCCGGAGTGGGTAAGCCCAGAATAGTTGCAAGCAGGCCTGCGGATGCTTGCTGCATGGCACCTTTCTTTGTCAGGTCTTCGTACGCAGCGGACCGGTACTCTCTGTCACCTGCTCTAACAGTACTCATGGCAGTAAATACCGGCAGATTGCCTCGGGCAGTTTCTGTCACTTCATATACAGGCATCTGCCAGCCCGGCATATGTTGTGCGATGTCGAAGACCGAGACGGCTTTGTGAGGCGCAGTTGCAATTTCCTCCATAAGTGCTCTTTTAAGCTCGGTCCATCTTTCGCCGTCAGGAGCCTGCAGGAGTACCAGCCCTGCGCAGATAATCGGCAGCTTGCCAAGGCGTTTCAGGAAAGCATCGCAATAAGCCTCGGGGCAGTCTTCCCCCTTCCGGATCAGGAATTTGGTGATGCGCTCAAAGTCTGTATCGCTTGCATCTTCAATCCGATTCCCCAGGATAGCCGACTCAGCTTCTTTATATGCCTTTTCCTTCATGTATTCGCTTTTAGCCCTGTCGTTTTCGAGGTGCCTCATGTTGATATATGATGCAATTGCCTGAATCTCTTCTTTAGAATGCGGCAGGGACTCGTTCCGGATGTATGCCCTGATCTGCTGGTGGTTCACGAGATCAGCATACCTTCGGATGGGCGAGGTGAAGTGGGTATATGCTCCGAGGTTCAGTCCGAAATGACCCAGGATTACGGGGCCGTATTCCGCTCTATTGAGCATCATGTACGCGGTATGCCTCACGGCAGCTATGTTTATCTCAGGGATAAAAGCCATGCTTTCGAGCAGCTTCAGCAAGTCCCCCCTCTCAGGGGTGGCACTCCGTGCCATATGGTTACGGAAAAGGATAGGAATGTCATTTTTGACCGCATACTCTGCTACGGCCATGTTAGCGAGAATCATCAGCTCCTGGATGATAACGTAGCCTATGGTATCCTCCCTGAATCTCAATTGCTGCACCGATCCTTCCTCATTCGTCACCAGCCCCCTCCCCAGGTCGTAGAATGCGAGTGCTCCGTGGCTGCGGCGTTGCATCAAAAGACCGCTTGTGAGCTGGCTTATGAGCTTGATGAGAGCATGCTGTGGGTGCTCTCTATCAGAGAGAATACGGGGAATGTCAGAGAAGGCGAGCTTTGCTTCGCTTGTCATTGCAGCCCGCAAAAGCCTTGTTTCGAGTATCGACAGGTCCTTACTGAGGATGATATCCACGACGAGGACATACTTCGCCTCTCCCGGCCATAGGGATAGCTTTCCGTCTGCGAGCCGTCTGGGCAACATCGGGCTGTTGCCGTTTGCATAATACCTTGTCTCGACCCGGGACACCGCAAATCTATCAAGCTCTGAATTTTTTGGAACTACCTTTGCGACGTCCGCAATCATGACCGCGACGTGCCAGCCGCCATTTTCCGTGACTTCTACCCAGATTGCATCATCCATATCCCGTGTTGTCACGTCATCTATTGTAATACCTCTGAGCATATCAGGCATAATACCACTTAGGTGCAAAATTTGGTATGCTTTCCTTATATGTATATTGATAAGTAAAAAAGTGGTAAGCAATTCTCATTTTTATAAATCCTTGTTTCTGCCGTGCTGGCTTTGTGAAAAAAAAGACTCGTAATGCTATCGTGTAAAATCATTCCGGATTCGCAGGCAACATCCATTAAAATATTCCAAAAACAAACTGCCAGCAATATTTAACTAATTGCTGCTATACCCCAAATACCATGAAAGAAAATTAATCAAAATCTCATTAATCACATTTGTAATAGGAGATATTATGGATAGTCTGAAGGGTGGAAACGTTACGATACGCAAGCAAAAACATGGTGAGGCTGCATTAAAAATTAGAGAATTAAAGAAAGTTTACAAATATCAGCAAGCACAGGAGCTGATACCAGGATGGTCTATGAAACCGGATTGAATGGCAGAAGGAACCAGGCAGTAAAAGAAATACTCGGAGAGATATACTCCAGTGAGCCTGAGCGCGAATATTACTTCAATGAAATTGATGAATATCTGGGTGCAGTTCTCAACCAGCGTGGTTTCCTGAGCATGGAAAGGCTGGCAGAAGCTGTGAGAAAAGCAAAAGCAAAAATGGCCAGATATCCATGGTGATTGAAATGCATCAGGAGTATCAATAACACTTCAAGAGTATCAATTGCATTAAGTGAAATAGTTACTCGTTCCTGAATATTCGATACCATGATCCGCTAAAAAAGGAATTGAAACCCGGTCTTCAAATGTAAAATGCGGCATCTGCGGAGACTGGATGATGCGGAGGAGATCAGGGCTGCATGGGAGGGCGTTCAGAAGATGACAGAAAAAATATCAATCTGGGTAACTTTTTATTAGAAGAAGTTCATCTACTCTAAGGGGGATGGAAATCATAGACTCTTTTACTGAATCTTTTCTAAACGTTTTAACTATTATTACTCTCTTGATGGTAATGGACATATTCTTCACGATTTTTTAACAATACCTTTAAACTTTTGAAATTGTTCCGTATCTGTGTGGGGCACAATCAAAGCTGTAAATAACGCTGTAACAACAGCAGTTGTCGAAGCTTATCGGGAAACAGCAATGGAAGTGAACTTACAGGCAGGACTGTGAACCTCAGGAAAAAACCTGACCTGGCATTTGCATCCCGCCGACGCCGATATCCCCGGATACGAACTCAAAATTATCCTCAATGCCTGTGAAAAAATAAGATATTTTACTTCTTAAGATAAAAAGTCCGGATAAAAAAGTAAAAACGCTTAATGAAAAAAAAACCGTTTTTTGCGTTTTGAATACTTTAATAATTCTGATTTTTCCGGTCTTATTCCGTAGTCACGCCGTCGAATTCGGCTTCATTGGCTTCGGCTTCTTCCTTTGTAGCGCGCACGATTCCGTCCTTGTGGTGCGCTGGAGAATAGATCGTATAGAGCTTCAGCTCTTCGGTTTTCGAAGTGTTGATAACGTTGTGCTGAGCGCCTGCGGGCACAACGACTGCGACTCCGTCACTTAGTTCGTGTTCATTGCCGTCGATTATGCACTTGCCCTGGCCTGACTCAAAACGGAAGAACTGATCGTTTTCCTCGTGGACTTCCATCCCGATCTCTTCCCCGGGCTTGAGGGTCATAAGTACCAGCTGGCTGTGCTTTGACGTGTAGAGTACCTTGCGGAAATTTTCATTTTCCAGTGTAGCCTCTTCTATATTTATAGAAAATCCTCTCATATTTTTCAATTAATAGTTAATTGTATATAGAACTTTTCGCGATTTAGATCAGTTAAAAGATTAATTGATGCAGCATGATTATTCGTACTACAGACATGTTAACAATTTATTCGGGAGCGGTAACCATTAATATGAAAAATCGGATCCTGAACTGGGACAATATGAATATATTTAAATTGTAATCTTCCATTATTTCTTTTACGGAGTACTTACCATGTTAAGAAAACTGATTCTGACAACTTTACTGATAACTACCCTGCTAATAGGGACTGCCTCAGCGGCAACCCTCTACGTAGGCAGTACAGCCAAATACAAGACCATCCAGAACGCGGTAAACGCGGCAAACGACGGCGATACGATCAAGGTCGCCAGTGGAACATATAATGAGTATGTTTCTGTATCAGGGAAATTCGTTAACATATATGGAACAAGCTATCCAAAAGTTAACGGGTTCAATATAACTCAGGGCGGAGCAGTTATTAACGGCTTCTCAATACAGAAGAACGGCGTCGTTTTTCAGGGCGCAGGCAGCAATAATACCGTACGCAATAATTACTTCTATAATTGTGGTGTTGATATCACAGGTTTAACCTGTAGCCAGAACACCATAATGAATAATCAGATTAACAACGGAACTGTTGCCCTGTGCGAGACCTGGGATAATGTAGTCCAGGGAAATAAAATTACAAAAGCTAAGATCGGTCTCTACATGTACGAAGGGGCAACCTGCACAAGCATTACGAAAAATACATTCTCTTACTGTGACATTGGGGTGAAACTTCCTGCCGTTCCCGCAGGAATGATAGGGAATACGTACATTGGAAACAGAATAAACATACAGATAGCTGATTATTAAGTTAATCCGGGTGGGGGTGGGGGCTCCAAATTCAGTTATATACCTTTTGTTTCTCTGTTCCAGTCAGATCAGAGTTTTTAAGATTTCTGCTTTCTTTCTTTTGAAGCCAGGATAATATAAGGTTCATGTGGATTGATACTTATTATTATATTTTATTTTGTTGCGGTTTTAAGTGAGATAAGGATTATAAAAAAATGGATGTTCTCTATCCCAAAAGTAGAACTTCAATAACAAAAACCCTGTGCGCAAATCGAGTAATAATTCAACAATTAGAACGTGTGATCCAATATGCCCAGAAAATACAGCAATAAAACAACCCACTTCATCCTCCACGATGACGGTACTTTCGATGTTTACATAAATAGGAAATTCAAAGAATGTGGGCTCTATGAAGAAACCCTTGATACTATAAAATTAGACTATTACAAACACACTTCCATATTCCAGAAAGAAGAAGGGTGTTTGATTTCTGAAAACTACAGAATCTGGATAGAAGACAGAATAATGAATGTCCCTGGCGGTATTCTGAATAATGGGGTCTTTATAGCCAATGACGATAGAGGGAATACTATCTAAAAATGCTGAAAGAAACAGGAAATAAAATCGAAAGTTAAAAAAGGTTCTAAAGGGATTGAAACTTATTCCCGAATTTCTTTTGTTATCCTGGGTTTCTTTCATTATCCTGAATCCCTTTCAGTTCCATCTATTCATCGTTTTTTTTGATAAGTTCATTTCATCATCGTTTCTTTTGATAGGTTCATTTTTTTAATTATATCAGCCATTAAATCAGGATTGAAGAAAATGGAAAGACTTATTTCATCTGTGGCATTCGAATAACGGGAACAAGATCTGTTAATAAAATACTCTTAATCATTCCGGATAAAATACTTTTAATCATTCCAGATACTCTTCAGGTGAAAAACATGACCGGGAAGATCAGCTATCTTGACGGCCTGCGCGGTGTAGCTGCAATTAACGTTATGATAATGCATTTTTTTGTCGCATTAGCCCCGGCAATGGTTTATGGCAGTCAGTATCCCTCACATTTCGGAAGCCTCGATTTGATATTTTCAACCACACCTCTTGGGCTAATCGGCGAAGGTAACTTTTCCGTGTGCATCTTCTTTGTCCTGAGCGGCTATGTATTAACCCAGAAATATTTCAAAACGAAGGATAACAGTATAATCATAAGCAGTGCGGTACGCCGTTATCTGAGATTGTTTATTCCTGTATTTGCATCAGTAATCTTATCTTACTTATTAGCATCAGCCGGACTATACCGTTATTATATTGAAACCATGATGGTTTCGGCAGGCAGCAACTACCGGCACTACTGGACCTTTACGCCGGACATTTTAGAGGCAATAAAGCAGGCTGTGTGGACGTCTTTTTTTTTAGGTGGGACCATTCACTATAACCCGGTTTTATGGACAATGACAATCGAATTTTACGGGTCCATGCTTGTTTTCACAATGGCTTTGCTGTTCGGGTCGTTACGCAACCGCTGGACATTTTATCTTGCAGCAGTTTTAATTTCCATCAATTTTTACTACCTGGCTTTTGTAATTGGAATGCTTTTCGCAGACCTGTTCAGCAGCAAGACAAGGGTGTTTAAAACAGACAACAAAATAATATTGTTTGTCATACTGATTTCTGGGCTCTTTCTCGGATCATATCCTGTAAGCCCTCTGACAGGTGATTCTTTATATGGATTTCTGAATAACGGTTTCTTTGAAGCTCCAAAAGTGACCTATCACGTTATAGGCGCAGGGATGGTAATGTATGTCTTATTAAACAGCAGGGATCTGCAACGGGTTTTTTCCTCCCCGGTTCCTGTATTCCTTGGAAAAATTTCCTACTCTCTGTACCTGGTACATTTCCTTGTGATAAGCAGTTTCACATGTGCACTGTTCCTCTACCTGTGCCCGGTATTATCATATGAGCCGGCTTTTCTGGTTTCAATTGTCCTGTCTTTACTGCTTATTATGCCGTTGAGCTATCTATTTTATAAGTATGTAGACATGGCAGGCATAAAATTATCAAAGACATTTTATAGCCGGCTGTCCCGTCCTGTGATCCCGGCAGTACCGGAAACATGATAAATTATTCGAACGCGGTTTTTGCAAAATAATATCCTGGACATTCAGAGCCGGTATTAAATTGTGTGTTGCAACCTTATCCATTAAAACAAAAATTAAAACTTAAATTAGCTGCCGACGGATAATTATATGTAGTATTTGAAAGCAAAAGCATTAAGAACGAATTGAAACTTTTGAACAGAGAGAAATTCCGTCTTCCTATTATTTTCTTATTCATGATCCGCTAAAGCAGGCACAAAGCGTACTTCATGAGGAATATGACGTTTTTCGAAGTTTTTTATTCGAAAAAAAGATCCATTAAGCCGGGATTTAAGCTCTCATTTCCTTTCCCTGTGCATAGTGCGGAAATGTGTGGACTAAATAGTAATATAATCGTAAAACGAAGGTTAATCAGGGCTTGATTTTTCTGTTTGAAAGCCCTTAAAAGACGGGGATATAAATGGCGCCAGTTGAAACAACGGAAAGGCTGGGGCGCAGCCTGGGGTTTTTCTCAACTTTTGCAATAGGCACCGGGACAATGATAGGGGCAGGAATATTTCTTCTTCCCGGAATTGCCATGGCAAATGCAGGTTCTGGAGCAATAATTTCATTTCTGCTGGGCGGGCTTATTTCCATAGCTACCGCCATCAGCATGTCAGAGCTGGCAACAGGCATGCCTTTGGCAGGAGGCAGCTATTACTATATCAGCAGGACAATGGGAGCAGCATTTGGTGCAGTGATAGGGCTCGGTTCCTGGCTGGCACTGGTATTCAAAGGGACATTTGCCCTCATAGGTCTTGCAGAGTATGCCCAGATTTTTTACCCCCTGCCAATATATTTAGTGGCGGCTGTTACAGGCTTGCTCCTTTTAATTATTAATTACCGTGGAGCAAAAAGCAGCGGTTCTCTTCAGAATTTTATTGTCATTCTTTTACTGGCAATACTTGCTTTATTTATCTGGAAAGTGTCTCTTGAAGTCAGACCGGAAAATTTCTTACAGGTAGCTCCGAATGGGATAATACCGATATTCACCACAGCAGGGATGATTTTCATCTCTTATCTGGGGCTGGCAGAAGCTTCTGCTGTTGCTGAAGAAGTGAAAAATCCATCAAAGAACCTTCCCAGAGCGTTTATAGCTTCAGCGGTTGTAGTGACCCTGTTCTATGCAGGCATAATGGCTGTAGTTGCAGGATTTTCCGGCCCTGGCGGGGGCGTGGCAACAATAACCCCACTGGCAGATATTGCAGGCTTTATTGCAGGTGATTCCGGAAAATTCTTTATCGCCGTTGCAGCTCTGCTCGCAACGCTTTCAACAGCTAATGGTGCCATACTGTCGTCTTCCAGGTTTCCTTTCGCAATGAGCAGGGATGCTTTGATGCCGGAATGGTTTGTAATGATTCATAAAAAATATGAGACTCCTCATAATGCCATTTTTATCACCGGATCAGTGATGGTTTTGCTTCTGTTTTTGTTTGACATAGAACAGCTGGCAAGGCTTGGCGGGGCATTTAACATTTTAATATTCATCCTGCTAAATGCGGCAGTAATCATCCTGAGAAAGCGTACCCTTCCCGGATATGAACCAACATTTCGCGATCCGTTTTTCCCTTTCACACAGATCTTCGGAATATTCGGGAGCGTACTGCTGCTGCCTCTTCTCGGCGGTCTGCCTTTACTTTTTTCCGTATTGATGATATTTGCCGGAGCAGGCTGGTACATGTTTTATGGAAAAGACAAAGCTCTGCCTGCATACAACCTGTTTGACCTGCTGGAAAACAATGTTGAGAGGGTAAGTGCTGAACCAAAACCTGTTGGAAGGGTACTTGTACCTGTTTCTGATCCGGGGCATGAGCGAGACCTTCTAAAACTTGCAGATCTTCTGGGAAATGAGATAATCTGCCTGCATGTGGTTGAAGTTCCTGGCCAGATTGCTCTGACTGTGGGTCAGGAACTCTATCATGAGAAACAAATAGAGATAGGCTGCCGTTTCCGGGAGGACTTTGAACAGTATCCTGCAAAGTTCGGAAATAAAATGGAATACATTGTTGCTTTTGACCATAAAATCTCAAATTCGATTATAGAACAGGCTGAAATAGAGAATGCTGACATAATTATCATGGGCTGGCACGACTCAAAGAGGTTCAAGTACGCGTTTGGAGACGTAACAAATGATGTTCTTCTGTCCTCTAAAAGCCAGATTGCTCTCTTAAAGGGACATCTGCCTGACAGCATCAGAAAGGTCCTTGTAGCCTACAATGGAAAAGAAAACTCCATACATGGTCTTTCTCTGGCAAAAAAGATCGCTACAAATACAGGTGCCTCGATCAGAATAATAAGTATTGTCAGCCCTGATGAAGAGCAGGAACAGAAAGCAAAAGTCGCTGAAGAACTTGAAGACCTGGTCAAAAAGATCCCTTCTATACCTGCAAGCTTCAAGCTTCTCGAAAGATATTCTATCGAGGACGCCATACTTGAAGTTTCAAACGGTTATGACCTGACAATCATAGGCGACTCCAGCGAGAGATTCAAGATCTCTTTGCTCGGCCCCCTTTCGCAGAGGATTGCCAGGCATTCCAGAAAGCCGGTAATGATAGTTAAAAAATCAAAGCCGATATCAAAAGAAAGCCTGAATTACCTGCTGAAAAAAACTGCCCGAAAGGTCTATGCAAGGGTCAGGAAAGAAAAAGACAAGAGCTGAATCCGGAATTACAGGGTTCTTCGCTTTGATATGCGCGGGTTTGGTAAATCCGATACTGCAACAGGGTCCGTTTCCTGCCGTCACGACCTGTACCTCTTGCTTCAGGAACTCGGAATTTAACCGGATTGTATTTGATTTTCTTAACCCGCAGTAAAGGCACGTGGAATTTTTTTAATGAAGCCTTCCCAGCTTATAAATATTTTTTATCCCTGAATCTCTCAGGCCTGCATAATCTCTCAGAGCTGTACATTTAGACCTGTACATTTAGATCTGTGCACTTATTGATTTGAGTAAGGGAGCAGCAGTTCATAATTTTAAGTCGTTCTGAGCTTTTCTTTTCTGATCAGATCTTTCGGATTTTAGAATGGAATGTCCAATTATATGGATAACATAAGGTTATAGATGCAAACATATAAAAATAGTTAAATCTGAGTACTATTGATTTATTTTTTTGAGCATGTTGCGCAAAAGAATTTATTTTCTCATGGGGGATACTAATGTCTGTAAAAATAGAATGGAAAATTTTTACCGCTGAAACACAGAGTAATGGGACGTGGAAATCAAACAGTCCTAACCTTGAAGAACTGCTTAACGCCATAGCCAGTCCTATCAAGATTAAAGAATATACTCCGGATATGGAATATTCAATGGCACTCCTGGCAGTTAAAGGACTGCCATATTTTAAAATAACCGAGATCAATTCTGGAAGCTTAAGAATGCCAGATACTGAAATAGAGCAGGTCAAGGCCTGAAAACTTATATTATTTTTTCACATCTGGATATTCTTGATAATATGAGGAGAGGGGCGTTTGTGTATGGGAATTTTATCCACAATTTTTCATATAAAATGTAAGTATCATTCCTCATGTCCTCAATTTATTCCTAACGGTAAATATTGTGAAGGCTTGGATTATATGAAATGTGGGATCTTTTTAAAAAGGAAAAGGGGAATGTAATATCTGATATCGAAAATAAAAGTTAATCCTGGAATTTAAAGACTTTTATTTATAATCTTTAAAGAAGTTCATTTATTATCTTTAAAGACGTTTATTTACTTATCAAACTTATAAAGTACTTCTGGAGCTGATTTTGTGGTCCATGAGAAGGCTTTAATGTTTATATTCCTCATTTTTTTTGTATTCTTTACAGCCGGTTGTATAGATACTGGAAGCCTTAATGAGGACCTTGTTTCTGATGAGTTATATAAACTGATGCCTGAGGATGCTGTCCAGGAGAAAGATTTAGAAATTCCACAGGTTAACATTACTGAAAGCAGTGAAAGTGACGAAAGTATCACCTTCTCTGAGATTCCTGAACTGCCCACATATTCCGAAGAGAACTCAAGCGCTGTTTATCCAAAAGAATACCGGCTATTATCTCAGAATTTCCGGAGAGCTATAGGCAAAGACGAAAAAATAGGGGAAGAACTCTTCAATATCACAGGTAAGACTTCAGGATATAATATGGAAGATGTCTGTGCTGTGTATAATCATGTAAACAGGAACTGGCAGTACAGGTATGACAAAAATGCAGAGTTTTTCTTCGGGGCTTCACAGACTATCGACAGCGGATATTTAGGGGACTGCGATGACTATTCCATTGTTATGTCTGCCCTTCTGAAAAATATGGGGTTTAACACAAGGATAGTCACCACATATAACACCACATCTGAAGGGACTTACGGGCACGCTTATCCTGAACTCTATATTGGGGATGACAATGATACGGCTTACAGGATAATGGACTATGTAGCAGAGAGGTACCCCTCTGCTGAAAATATCTGGTACTCTAAAAGAGTACTGGATGACGGGCAAAGGACAGAGTACTGGCTCAACTTCGATTGGAGTGGGTCAAATGGGTACAGGCATCCCGGAGGCGAGTATTTCCTGGGAAAGAGTGTTATATATTATCCGAATGGTCTTATTGAATATCGCGTCTGATTAAAATATGACATTAGATTAACCATTTTTTTCCGCAATGGGGTAAATATTGAAACTAAAACCGGAACATTCCCTTGCTTAATTTCCTTCACGGGAGCGATTGCTGCATGGCAAAGATGCCAGGATTAACCGGTATGTTTCTGAGCGGCTTTACCCAGAGAATTCAAATAGCAGCGCATTTGCAAAAGCTCATTCGAACCCTGTGATATCCTCCACTCATATAATCCAGTCTGGTCGATGAGATCCTGCTTTACGGATTTTTCAATATTGGGGTCGTTGTCAATGACTTTGATAATTTCGTTAAATATGCTTATCGCTCTATATCCGTCACGATAGAGACTGCGAAGATGTTCCTCAGATCCTGAAATATCCCCTGCAAAAACGTTTTCAAGCAGCAGTTTTACTGCCCGGTCGTCAAATGGTGCAGCAAATTTTTGAAATGCTTCCTTCGGGATATAGTTATTTTTATTTCGATATAACTCAATGCTCTGGATAGCCTTCCGCAAAGACCCGCCAGATTCTTCTGCAATTGTTTCAAGAACGCCATTGTCGTAACCAATACGCTCACTGGCACATACTGTTTTCAGTCTTTCGACAATAACATCCTGTGCTATAGGGTTAAAGGTTAATGCAATGCACCTGTCTCTGATTGGTAATATTATATTTTCAGGACAGTTGCAGGACAGAATGAACTTTGTTGTATCCGTATGTTTCTGCATGATCTCACGAAGTGCAGTTTGCGCCTCTCTGGTCAGCTCATCAGCTTCATCAAGAAAAATTATCTGGTAAGGAACACCGACCGGCACTATGGTAACAAGATTTTTGATCTTCGTCCTGATGAAATTAATTCCACGATCTTCCGAGGCGTTATAAATGTGCAGGTTATACTGCCATACTTTCCCAAATAAATCATTTGCCAGTGCTACAGCGGTAGAGGTTTTTCCAACCCCGGGCTGGCCGTGAAAAAGCAGATGAGGTATTTTGCCGGTCTGCACCATGTTCTCCAGTTGCATTTGAAGATGTGGCTGCCCGGCAATTTCCTTTATGGTTTTGGGCCTATATTTTTCATCAAGGTTCAGGTCGCATTGATTTATCATAAGTAATAAATTGGCAATTACACATAAAAAACTTCCTTATGAAGTGATACTTATATGAAGTTGTACATTTTAAGAAGATCAGATGTGAAATGAAAAAGATTTCTGGATAGACTTTCAGGCAGTGTGCCTAATTAGCTGTAAACATCGGTTTCAGGGATACATACCCCTGGCCTGTAAAACTGCTATCTCCGGGGTTCTGGGATGGTATGCATTTGTGCGGGGAATGGAATGCTATCATGGTAATATTGAGCATGGACCACACCATCGAGGGATTTGTTGATGTTAACAGCATAAGGACAGATATCACTGGCTGCAGGGGCTATATCGAAAAGGATTGGGGCGTTTCAATGCCTTCCTCCTGAGGCGGAACCCGGGTGGCATAGAGGGGGGTCTGAAAAATATAAATAGGATAGTAAGCAGGAGTGTAAGGTAAGAGTAGAAATATTATGCTTGAATCCCTGACCGCCTTTATTGCCGATTACGGTTACCTGAACCTTTTTATCCTGAGTTTTCTGGCTTCTACAGTCCTGCCTTTCGGATCTGAGGCTCTGGTAGTTGCTCTCGTTTACCAGGGTTTCAGCCCTTTTGCAGTGGTGATGGTAGCTACTACAGGTAACTTTCTTGGGTCATGCACAACCTATTACCTGGGTTTGAAGGGGCGGCACGTGCTTGAAAGGTATCTTTCGCCTTCCCCGGAAAAGCTCGAGAAAAGTGAGAGGCTTTTCAATAAATATGGAGTCTATACTCTCCTTTTTACCTGGGTTCCGGGTATAGGGGACGTGATCACCATGGTCGCAGGGCTTATGCAGCTTCCATTCAGGTCTTTTTCATTCCTGGTTTTTCTTGGAAAATTCGGGCGTTATTTTATCATTGCTTATTCGATAGTGTTTTTTAGCAACGGACTTTAAGTATTGTCAACTGGTAGTACTGCTGTCTGCAGTCTATTACTATTTTCATGAGTATATCTGGTATTCTTAAGCCTGATTTCTTCAGGTTTTGCTTTTCTTTTCCTGCTTCATTTTCTTTCACGGCTTCAAACGAATTTTTTCCTCATCAAGATACTCACTTTTAAATCTTCTTATTTTTATTCTACAGTATCCCCCTTCTGGCGATCTTATTTCAAGACTTATTTTCTAAACGAACCAAATGGATATATTTATATATCTATGGATACAATACTTTTTTGCTAAAGCAACTTTAGTTGATTCTTATTTGCTTTGCTTGCCATTCTAACCTGTCTTCCAGGTTTAAAAACAAAAACAATCTACTGATATAACCTCCATTTTTATTTTTTTCTTTTTTTTGATTTTAATTTTTATTTTTTTTATTTGTATGCAACTTTACTTTAGTATCTCTTTTGCCTTCCCTTCTGATACTGAAATTGTTCACTGTCTTTATCAGGTTATTTTTAGTAATGCCTGCTGGTATGGATTTTCCCTTTTAATTATTCACTATATTATATAATGCCCCTGTCAATTTATACTCTTTATTACTCAAGTTTGCTTGTTCTGGTCTAACCTCTTACACTTTTAGGAGTTGTATTACCTCCCAACTAATTTTATAGGTTCTCATGCACGTGTTTCTCTCTCACCGTAACCTTTATGTATTGATTAACTCAATTTAACTTTACTTAATCCCAATAATCTTTACTTGATATTCTTACGGTGATCTCATGCATATAATGGAAGGCTTTTTACCGACGCCCTGGTGGCAGATCTGGTTTGCAGTATCTATTCCAGTGATATTTTACGGAATCCACAAATTGAACAGACTGGTGAAAGAAAAACGCGAAATATTGCCTCTTCTGGCTGTTGCAGGTGCGTTTGTTTTCGTTCTGTCCTCCCTGAAACTGCCTTCTGTAACCGGAAGCTGTTCTCACCCTACAGGAACAGGTATTGCCGCAATTATGTTTGGACCTGCGATTTCTGCAGTTCTCGGAACCATAGTGCTTATCTATCAGGCTCTTTTCCTCGCCCACGGCGGACTGACAACCCTTGGAGCTAATGTATTTTCAATGGGTATTGTGGGCCCTGTTGTGGCGTATTTAGTGTATAAAGCAGGAATGAAAGCCAATCTTAACTTATATCTGGTCGTATTTCTCGCTGCAGCCTTTGGGGACTGGGCTACTTATGTAACTACCTCTGTAGAACTGGCCCTTGCTTTCCCTGCTGGAGGAGCGCTTACCTTTGCAGGCTTCATGAGCTCATTCGGCAAGTTTGCCGCAATCTTTGCAGTTACTCAGGTGCCTCTCGCAATCATGGAAGGAGCTGTCAGTGCTCTCCTCTTCAAGTATGTGGTCAACGTAAAGAGTGATATCCTTGTGGAAATGAAAGTCATTGAAGATGCCGTTGTAAGAAAACTTAGAGGGACTTCCGCATGAGCAGAAAACTGGAACTTATCGTACTCGCGATTCTCCTTATCTTCGCAATACAGTTCATTTATATGTCTTCGACTACGGATGCTGAGTATGGAGGAGCTGACGGAGAAGCTGAAAATGTGATAAACGAAATCACCGGCGGAACCTACGAACCAAATGCAGAACCTTTCTGGGAACCTCCAAGCGGTGAAATCGAAAGCCTCCTCTTTGGCCTTCAGGCAGCTATAGGTGCAGGGATCATCGGTTACTTCTTTGGCTATTACAAAGCCAAAAAAAATTATGAAAACGAACTTGGATACAAAGGGAAAAACAAATCAGAAGGCGACAAGCACTCTCTATAATCTCTTCTTTTGCCATGTTTGCTTTCCTTCCTACCAGGGAGGAAAGTTTTTATCTTTTGCGTTTTATTTTTAACTTTTAATTTTCGCTTAAATACACAATCTGCGGGTTCCCCATATGACGAATATCCTTGACGATTATGCCCTTATGAGCCCTCTCAGGCACCGAAACAACTGGTTAAAGCTTGCAATAGTTTTCTTCGGGCTGCTTGCAGGAGTTTCATCCACTTCCCCTATCACTCCCCTTTTCATAGCCCTTTGCATGAGCTTTGCAACAGTTGGCCTGGGGAATACGCCTATTAAGTTATATTTTAAGCTCTTGCTGGCTCCCATGGGCTTTGCTGTTATAGGGGTCCTCATAATTGCCTTCTTCTCTGGATCGGGTCCTGAGATGCTGGCCTTTGAACTGCTGGGATACCCGCTCTCGATAAGGACAGATGGGTTTGAACTTGCTCTGCTGGTCCTTTCAAGGTCCATAAGCGGGATGTGCTGCCTTTACTTCCTTGCACTGTCAACCCCTATGATAGAACTCTTTGCCGTGTTAAAGGCTTCAAGGCTTCCGGAATCCCTTATAGAGCTTTCAATGCTGATTTACAGATACATCTTTGTTTTCCTGGACATGGCTATTTGCATAAGGTATGCACAGACTGTAAGGCTAGGATACTCGAATTTCAAACGTTCTATTAATTCTCTCGGAATGCTTGCAAGTACTCTCTTCATCCGTTCCTGGGAACAGGGAGATAAACTCTTTCTGGCAATGAATTCCAGGTGCTATGATGGAAAAATGACTCTCTTTGAGGTTCATAGACCTGTAAAGGCATCAGAACTGCTTCTGACATCTGCTTATTTTCTTTCGACTCTTGCACTATTTTATTTTACAAAAAACATATCCATCGTTTGAGGTAAAAGATAATGATTATTCTTGAGACCAGGGGCCTTAAATACACATATCCTGACGGGACTGCAGCTGTCCAGGATCTGAATATCGAAATTAAAAAAGGAAAAAAAGTAGCCTTTGTAGGGCAGAACGGCTCCGGAAAGTCCACGCTTTTTCTTCTCCTTAACGGGACCTTAAAACCAGCCGAAGGTGAGGTCCTTTTCCACGGAGTTCCTTTCAAGTACGATTCAAAGTCCCTCAGGGAAATCCGGAAATCCGTAGGAATTGTTTTTCAGAACTCCGATGACCAGATCTTTGCCCCCACAGTTTACCAGGATGTGGCTTTCGGGCCGGCAAACCTGGGTTATCCAAAAGAAAGGGTCGATGTATGCGTACACCATGCCCTTGAGCAGGTAGGGCTCTCCCGTTTGAAGGACAAGCCGCCCCACCACCTCAGCGGAGGGCAGAAAAAGAGGGTTGCAATTGCAGGGATTATGGCAATGGAGCCCGAAGTAATTATTCTGGACGAGCCGCTCTCAAACCTTGACCCTGTAGGCGCTGATGAAATCATTGATCTGCTCAACGAATTTAATCAATTCGGAAGCACTATCATCATCTCCACACACGATGTGGACCTGGCATACCGCTGGTCTGACTATGTGTACATCATGTCAAACAGCAAACTTATAGGGCAGGGAACCCCTGCAGAGGTTTTCAAAGAGCAGGAGCTTCTTAAAAAAGCAGGCCTCCGCCAGCCTACTACTCTTGAGATTTATCATGAAATAGAAAGAAGAGGGCTTGCTTATGGCAGAAATTCCCCAAAAACCATACCTGAGCTTGTCAGTACCTTAAAACCTCTGGACCTTATGTGGGTTGACGTCCCTCCGAGAGTCAGAGAAGGAGACAGCCTTAACATAGGGGTCATGTATGGGGAATATGCAACCCAATCCCCTTACGAAGCCATTAACGCCACAGTCCTGCATATCCATCCCGGCGGCAGGGCTATTGTTGAACTTAAGCGTAAAGGGATTAAAGCCGGAGGAGTTCTGCTTTACGATACTGACAGCTATTCCCTGGAGGAGGTGAACCAGATCCTGAAAGAAGGAGAGTTTGTCTTTGTAGGGGCAATGGGCAAGAAAAGTAAAACCCTTGCAGAGCAGGACGGGATCCACCTTGATGTTACTTCAGGAGTCATAGACAAATCCATCCTGATGGCCCTTTGCGGAAAGCGCTGTCTGATCCTTACAGCAGGAGGAATGGTGGATCACGCCCTGAAGAGGATCAAAGATTATGTGGACAAAAGCGGTATAGAGTTTACTGTTGGAGTTGTCAACAGAGAAAACGGGTGCCAGTGGATTGAAGATGCCGATAAAAATCCTGAAGCGCTTAAAATCTAATTTCTTTCCCTTTCTTTTCCTTTTCCCTTTTTGCAGCTGTTTTCTGTTTTTTTCTATTTTTTCTCTGGATTCTTTAGATAGTTCACACTGTAATGCCAGAACAATTTCAATATCTTTAAAACTCGATCTCTCTTAATACCCGTATGCAGGATATTATTTTTATCGATGAAGGAAGCCTTCCCACACCTGAAGGTGTCACAAGGGAGTGGGTAAAGGCTGCGGCTGAAAATCGAAATGAAGACGAAAAACTCTTTTCAATAATAAGGGATGCTTTCCGGAGAAAAATTGATGCGGGAGTGCACGTTCCCACATATCCTCAGTTCAGGGATATGATAGGCCAGTTTCTTGATATCATAAAAGATGAAAAAAACTGCAGTGAGCCTTATGTATTGAAAGAGGAGAATGCGAAGATTCTTGAACTGGAAGTAATCGATGAAGTCGCAAAAAAGTACAAAAAAGAAACCGGGAAAACTATTGAAGTCAGGGTTTGTATTGCAGGACCCACAGATACGTATCTTCAGGCTTTCGGGGCAACTGCTTTTGTGGACGCATACCATATCCTTGCACAGGATATTGAGAAATTCGTTAAACAGGCATTTAAAACAGCAAGAAATTTCAAAATCAAAGTCATAGCCCTGGATGAAATCAGCCTGGGGTTAACCGATATGATTCAGTTTTCTGACGCTGATATCGCCTCAGCTCTTACAATTGCATCTACATATGCCCGGAAACAGGGTGCAGATATGGAAATTCATCTGTATTCCCCATTGAAGTATAAGCTCATATGCGAGACTCCCATCAATGTCATAGGGTTTGAGTATGCGGGCAATCCTTCCTACATTGATCTTCTGGACAGAAAGGTGCTGGAGGATTCAGATACTTATGCAGGAGTTGGAATATCAAGAACCGATATTTTCAGCCTTGTGAGTATTGTCAATGAAAAGTATGGAGTTAATGCATGGAAGGAAAAGGAGTATATGCAAAAAGTCGTGACTGAGCTGGAGACTCCGGATGTTATAAAAAAGAGGCTTGAAACGGCTTATTCTGTTCTCGGGGACCGCATAAAATATGCAAATCCGGACTGCGGGCTGGCGTTCTGGCCGGATCAGGGCCTTGCTTTCAGGCTTCTTGAGAACACAGCAAAAGCTGTTAACGAATTTAATGCAGAAAAGAAGGGCAGGTAAATTGATTGGATGAGAGCCTATCAGAACCTGTCCGAAAAGTATCGTGACCTGCCGTTGATATTACTATTTACCTGAGCCCCAGGTTACATTTTGTCAGGATTATGGTCAACCCAGATAGGCATATCCTGAAAAAGAATTGTAAGATTATAATTCCATGTAGGTATTCTTTAGCAGAAGAGCATCCTGTTCCATGATAGGGCTTTCGCAGATGACAAACCCTTTAACCTCGAATTCTTTAAGGGCTCTCAGGAGTTCTGGGTAATTAAAATCGGATTCATTAAGTGTCAGATGCCTTTTTTCTCCGTTCCTGTCGTATTCTATTCCCGAGACATGCATATGCATGTTTTCAAGTCCCTCTTTCCCAAGAGAGTCCTCTACTTTCGAGAGGATTGCCATAAATTCGGAATAAGAATTCTCCTTCCCTTCCCTTGCATGCATATGGGAAAAGTCAAGACAGGGCATGACTCCTTCGATTTCTTCGCTTAAGGAGAGCACTTCGTCAAGGGTCCCAAACTGTGTACGTTTGCCCATGGTCTCAGGACGGAGGACTGCAGGGATATCTTCATCCCGCAGCTGTTCTGCAAGCTCCTGAAGAGCTTTTGAGACATTTTCATAGACCTTCTCTTTGCTGCTCTTCTGGTAAAAAGCGGCATGCAGTACAACCGATTCTGCTCCGCAGAGGCTGCCTATCCTTGCAGACTGATAGATCCTTTCCATGCTGGCTTTTAATTTTTCTTCTTCCGGAGAGTTCAGGTTGATATAATAAGGTGCATGTACACTCAGGGCTATATTTTCTCTTCTGGCTGTTTCCAGAACGTTTTCTGCCCCTTTTTCACTCATGCGTACTCCCTGCACAAACTCGAGTTCCATGCAGTCGAGTTCCAGTTCCCTCACCCGCTCAATTCCTGCAATGCTGTTGCTGCTTTTCGTGCTTCTGGGAACTCCCGCAGTGCCAAAAATAAGTTTTTCAGATGACATGTTTTTAAAATATCTTTTTTTCAGAGTAGTTTGGCATGAAAGTACTTGAAAGCACTTTCGTTTTTTGGGCATGTTATTCGAAGAATATCATGTGTGTTTTTTAGAAATTTCTTCTTAAACTGTTCCTTTTTCAGAAAATTCCAACAAAGTCCTTTAACTGCTTTGCCCTTTCCTGAGATACTTTTTTTGCGACCACTGCAACCAGTTCTTCGAGGTCTTCGTCAAGAGACTGAACATCTTCTTTTCCTTCAAGGGCAAGCCCTACGAGGTAATCAAGTTCGTCCGCATCCAGCCTTTCGAGCCTTTCCCTGAAGTCTTCAGGAGATTCGGCAAATTTGTGCGAAACCGGGCGCAGGATAAAGGGAAAGTGGTGCCCTGCTTCTCTTGAAATCGTTTTTCCTCCTGCTTCCGGGGCGAGCTTGTTAAAGATCTCAATGTCTTTTTGTGTGAATTCTCTGGGCATGTTATCACTTTATTATTCTATCCTGATTTATACCTGTTGTAGAGGGGAATTTTGAGAAAAGAATGAGAATTCAGGAGTTCAAACCTTTTTTGAAGCTTCTTTTTTTAACCTGCCGTGCCTGTCAATCTCTCCTTTTGAAATCCTTGTGGAAGAAATTGGAATTCCGTCTTCAGCCATCACATATTCAACATACACAACTTCCAGAGGTTTCTTTCCCTTTTTCTCCCTTATTCTGTTAATTTTCAGGGCAACCGGATAGGTCTCAGGGGATACGATTATGTAGTCAAAATCCTCTTCCAGAGTTGGGCCGCAGGGATCGTTCAGCCTGGTAACTTCGTATCTCTCTTCCGGAACCCCCATTTTTTTTATATACTCAAGCAGGTGTGCTTTCCTGTTTTCATAGCTCTCGACTTCGTGGCTTTTTTGAAGCATCTCATCCGAAGTAAGCCCGATGTAGACTTTTCCACTGCCTGCTATCTCAAATGCTTTTTCTATCAGTCTGGCGTGTCCGTCATGAAGATACTGAAACGTCCCGCCTAAGGCGACCTTTGACATAATGGGTGATAATCTGCTAAGTAAAAAGAAGTTTTGGTTTTTCTCGGCTTTTTGAGGGCTTCCTACATTTTTTTCACTAATTTCTCCGTTTCTTTTGTAAGTTTAAGTATCTGAAAAGAGCTTTTATATTCTCTCTTTTTGTCAGGCCCTTTCAGATAAACTGGCGCATTTTTTCACCGGGTAAGAATACTTTCACCCCACCTCCTCTAGTTATATATACGTGCAAAACCATAGTTGAGCCACCGTTATGCACCTTATACAACCATGTGCATCAGGAGAATTTGTAATGAGCGAAACAGCACTCGAAGATCTGCCAGGAGTTGGCCCTGCTACTGCAGAAAAACTCAAAGAAGCCGGATTTAACACCGTTGAAGCAGTTGCCGTAGCATCTCCTTCTGAACTTGCAACTACAGCCGAAATCGGGGAATCGACTGCCGCAAAAATCATCAATGCCGCAAGACAGGCTGCTGATATAGGGGGATTTGAGACCGGAGATATCGTCCTTGAAAGAAGGAAACTGGTAGGCAAACTTACCACCGGTTGTACCGAATTTGACGAAATGATGGGCGGGGGCATAGAAACCCAGGCTATTACCGAACTGTACGGAGAATTCGGTTCCGGAAAGACTCAGGTAGCTCACCAGCTCGCAGTGAATGTCCAGATGGACAAAGAACACGGCGGTCTAGGCGGGTCTGTCATTATAATCGATACTGAAAATACCTTCAGGCCGGAAAGGATAACCCAGATGGTAAAGGGGCTTTCTGAGAAGTACGGGATGGACCTTAATCCGGAAGAATTCCTGCAAAACATCCATGTAGCCAGGGCATACAATTCCAATCACCAGATACTTCTTGTGGACTCTGCAACAGACCTTGCAAACGAGCTCAAGGAAATGGGAAAACCCGTTCGCCTCCTGATAGTTGACTCTCTTATGGCTCACTTCAGGGCTGAATATGTCGGAAGAGGTACCCTTGCAGACAGGCAGCAGAAGCTCAACAAACATATGCACGGCCTGCTCCGCTTCGGAGACCTGTTCAACGCCTGCGTTGTTGTTACAAACCAGGTTATGGCAAAACCTGACGCCTTCTTTGGCGATCCCACAAGGCCGGTCGGAGGGCATATAGTCGGGCACACGGCAACCTTCAGGCTTTACCTGCGGAAATCCAAAGGAGAAAAGAGAATTATCCGCCTGGTAGACTCACCGAGCCTTCCCGAAGGGGAAGCTGTTGTTGCAGTGACTATGGCCGGACTAACTGATCAGTAAAAGACTCAGTGATCAATAAAATAATGATCGATGGACGGGAAATATAACCGTCCAGCTCTATAATCGTCCAGTTCTAAAGTCTGAAATTTTTTCTTTCCAGGCTCAGGATACTATATGGTCCTGAGTCAGGATACTATACTCAGATACTTCATTTAATTACCTGTTCCTTTTTCGTTCAGATTTTCATGTGTTTAATGTCTCTGGCTCTTTACTGTTTTATATAAGTAAGAATAATATTCCAGTTGAAAGAGTGAAGCCTCTTATGATTCCTCTTTTATTCGAAGATTCATGTTGTTTCTCTTAACTTACTTCAGATCCAGACCTCATAGGGTTTATATGGAAAATAAGTATAAAATGAAGTGTTTTCAATTTTTACTGGTATAATATATTGATTTTACAAATATGGGTTCCAGGTTTTAAAGAAAGAAAATTAAAGGGATATTACAGCAGGTATAAAAAAATGGAAACTACATTTGATCCAGAAAATATAACTGGACTTTCACAGGAAGAGGCCTCTGAAATACTCAAAAAGGAAGGGTATAACGAGCTGCCGTCCCAGAAGAAGCAGAGTCTTTTTTCTATCTTGCTGGGTGTTCTCAAAGAACCTATGCTTCTTCTTCTTTTAGTTGCAGGTACGATTTACCTGTTCCTCGGGGAAGTAAAAGATGCCCTGATACTTCTGGTGTTCGTTTTTGTGGTCGTAGGCATAACATTTAACCAGGAGAGAAAGACCGAAAGAGCACTGGAGGCTTTAAAAAATCTTTCCAGCCCGAGGGCCCTTGTAATAAGAGGCGGGGAACAGAAGAGAATTCCGGGGCGGGAAGTGGTTAAAGGCGACATTCTGGTTCTGAGAGAAGGAGACCGTATACCTGCAGACGGAGTCATGCTGTCCTGTACAAATCTTCTGGTAGACGAATCCCTGCTCACGGGCGAATCTCTGGCAGTCAGAAAATGCGAATCTACAGGCTTATCTCTATCCTTACAGCCCGGACAGCCGGGAGGAGATGACCTGCCGTTCGTGTATTCCGGAACTCTCGTGATTCAGGGTCAGGGATTAGCCCAGGTAAGCTCAACAGGAATACACACCGAAATGGGAAAGATCGGAAAAGCCCTCGGGACGATTGCAGAAGAGGATTCTCTGCTAAAAAAGGAGACAGCCGCAATTATAAAGAATTTTGCTGTTTTCGGAGGAATACTCTGCATCCTTGTAGTGGTAGTCTACGGACTAACCAGAGGAGACTGGCTGCACGGATTACTTGCAGGACTCAGTTTGAGCATGGCTCTCCTTCCTGAAGAGTTCTCAGTTGTTTTGCTCGTATTCCTCAGCATGGGTGCCTGGCGCCTGTCCAAAAGAGATGTTCTGGTAAGGCGCATGCCTGCTATTGAGACCCTTGGCTCTTCCACAGTTCTCTGTGTTGATAAAACAGGGACCCTGACGCAGAACAGGATGAACTTAAGCTCTCTGTATGCGGGAAATGAATACTGTGAGATTGGTCATGACAGGTGCCTGCTTGATGCGAATTTTCATGAACTGCTAGAGTTTGGCTATCTGGCAAGCCAGCAGGACCCTTTTGACCCGCTTGAAAAAGAGATCAAAAAAAGCACTGAAAAATTCCTTCCAGACCATGAGGACATACACCGTGAATGGAAACTTGTCCGGGAGTATCCTCTTTCCAAAAACCTGCTTGCACTTTCAAACGTCTGGGAATCCCACGACTCCCGTAAGTATGTTATCGCTGCAAAAGGAGCTCCAGAAGCGATTTTTGAGCTGTGCCACCTTAATGAGGCAGAAAAAGAGAAATTGATGTCTCATGTCCAGGAGATGGCAAATAAGGGCTTGAGGCTTCTTGGTGTTGCTAAAGCCAGTTTTCATGATGATACCCTGCCTGAAATTCAGCATGATTTCAAGTTTGAATTTGTAGGGCTGCTAGGTTTTGTTGACCCTGTAAGGCCATCAGTTGCTCAGTCGGTGAAAGAATGCTATACAGCGGGCATACGGGTAATTATGATTACCGGGGATTATCCCGGCACAGCCCAGCATATCGCAAGACAGATAGGGTTAAAGAATTCGGATCAGTACATCACCGGCCCTGAGATTGCCAGCATGCCAAAGGAAGAGCTTGCAGAGAAAATAAAAACAACAAATATTTTCGCCAGGGTTGTGCCTGAGCAAAAACTGGCAATTGTGAACGCCCTGAAGTTAAACGGCGAAGTTGTTGCGATGACAGGAGACGGGGTCAATGATGCGCCTGCCCTGAAGTCTGCTCATATAGGGATTGCAATGGGCGAAAGAGGAACGGATGTTGCCCGCGAGTCTGCATCAATTGTTCTCCTTAATGATGATTTCTTTTCCATAGTTGCAGCTGTAAGGCTTGGAAGGCGGATTTTCGATAACCTCAAGAAAGCAATCGGTTACATATTTTCAGTCCACATGCCTATTGCAGGGCTTGCAGTTTTTCCCATTTTGTTCCAGCTGCCTCTTGTCCTTTTGCCTGCGCATATAGCATTTCTTGAGTTAATCATCGACCCTGCCTGTTCGACTGTCTTTGAGGCAGAACCTGAAGAGAAAAACATAATGAACAGGCCTCCCAGAAACCTCCAGGACAGAATGTTCGGAAGAAAAAATCTGGCTTTGAGCCTTGTGCAGGGCATAAGCATGCTTGCAGGGGTAATTGTTGTTTTCCTCTATGCATTGTACACGGGCAAAGGCGAAGTGGATGCACGCACACTTACATTCGCTACGCTGGTAATTTCCAACCTTACTTTAATTGTGGCAAATCTTTCATGGTCCCAGAGCCTGGTCAAAACGTTATGTTCGGAAAACAAAGCCATGAGGTATGTGCTTGCAGGAGCGCTTTCAGGTCTTCTTCTGGTCCTGTATGTGCCGGCATTAAGAAGTCTGTTCCGGTTCTCACTGTTGCATGGTAGCGATTTGCTGATCGTGTTTGTTGTGGGAACTCTGAGTATTGTATGGCTCAGGTTGCTCAAGAGCCAGATCAGAAATAATATCTAAGCGGTTCGGTTAATTATCAGTTAAAGATAGAAGATACCTGTTAACTTCCAGATTCAGGCAGTAACCCAATATTAGTTTGAAACTAAACCCGGGATGTAAACCAGATATTCTGTAATTCAGTCAATGGGGGGAAGAATTTTATTCCTCCATTCCTATATTTTTTTAATGAAATTCAAAGCTCTTGTCGTTGACATTGACGGGACAATTACCTGTGCTAACAGGGAACTCCATCTTGGAGCCGTCAAAAAAATGCGTACCCTTAAAGTTCCGGTAGTCCTTGCTACAGGCAATATTCTATGTTATGCAAGGACAACATCAAGGCTTATCGGGCTGACCGGGGCTGTGATTGCTGAAAACGGGGGAGCCGTTACTGTCCGCTATGATGTGAACGGTATTTTTGAAGGAAGCATGGAAGAGTGTGAAAAAGCATTTTCTTTCCTTTCCGGGCATTTCAGGCTCACAAAACTCGATCCCATGTACCGCAAGACCGAGATTGCTCTCAGGCGTGACTTTGACCTTGAGAAAGCCAGATCCCTCCTGCAAACCCAGCCGTTTGAGGTTGAACTTGTCGACACCAAATACGCAATCCATATCAAAAGCATCAAAATCAACAAAGGAATAGGGCTCCAGAAGCTTGCAGGAATGATGGGTCTTGAAGCCGATGATTTTGTGGCAATAGGAGACTCGGCAAACGACGCTGAAATGTTTGAAGCGGCAGGCTTCGGAATTGCCGTTGCAAACGGGGACGAAAGGATAAAGGAAGTTGCCAATTACGTTACAGAAGCATCTTTTGGGGATGGGGCTGTAGAAGCTATTGAATTTCTTGAGTCTAACGGCTGGATTTAAAAACCGCAACATGCAACGGCTCTCTTGAGAATCTCTGGATTAGTTTTTGATTCCGGATTAATTTTTAATCGCGAAACACGTCTTTCAGCCCGAGATCCCACTGCGCCCACATCTCTTTTCTGGTATTGCTTTTCTTTAATACCTCAACAACAACCGGATTTGGCTCCTTGAATATTACCGGATGGTCTTCTTCCCCGCGCTCTTTATTTGCCTGCCAGGCAATTTTTTCTTCGTGTATGGAAAACTGAGCGTCCACACCCGGCTTATTTCCTCTTGCATCCAGCCTTACCCATTTGTTTAAGTCTTTTAGATATACAGCGTTCAGGCCGTGAAGGACTTTCCTGTTAAGCCCTTCCTGTCCTGAGCAGAGTTTTTGATAACAGAACCCGGTCGGTATCCCGAAATATCTCAGCATGGCTGCAAGCAGGTGAGATTTTGCGCAGCAGATACCATGCCCGATCTCCAGAACTTCCGATGCCTTGCAGGTAACCTCCTGTGCACCGATGTCACCTGAATGGTCAATGTCATCGCGGACAAACTCATAAATTCTCCTGATCAGGCTGATTTCGTCTTTCTCTTCCGTGCCTCCCATTTTTTCCATGCCTTCCCTCTTTTCCATGCCTTCCATTTCTTTCTTTAATTCAAGGCACTTATTAACAATCAGCTTATGATCGTAGTTTATGACTTCACTCTTTTTGAGGTAGTCCTGAATATTGTTGCTTTCAGCATTCATCCTGGTCACCTTGCTCATCTGTCGGTAAATACTACAAATCTTCTATAAAATTTGAGCTGATATGGAAGCTACGTTTTTATTGATCTGGATCTATAAATATTCTTCAAATACTGATGTTCTGCTGGTCGGAAAGGAAACAATTATGCGGGAATGGTGTGGGTGGAAATGGTATGGTAGAGGATGAAATCCAGACTGTACAAAGAAATGTTGAAAAAGACCTGTTCGAAGAACAAAGCAAAATTCTGGATAGGTTTTATTCGCTTATAATCCTGACATTTACAGCATTCGGTTTCTCTATTACATCCCTTACTTTTATTTTCGGGAGAGGAGGCGCCAGCTTTCGCGAAGCTTTTAGTTCTTATCACGTCTCTTTTTCCTTTTTTTGTTTGTTCATGGCTTTTTTGATCTCAATTATTAATGTGCTGGCAATATTTCACCATAGAAGGCTGGTAAGGAGAGGTGGCATGATAGGATATAGAGAGGGTAATGAACTGGTAAGTAATAATTTGAAATTATATCTCGATATTTCAAGGCAGAAAAATTACTATGCAATTGCAATCACTTTTATCGCACTTGGACTCACATCCCTTCTTAATAACTTTTCACAGTATCGCGGCATATCCTTGGTGCTTACTGCCGGATTTGTTGTGATAGTATTGTTGCTGATAGGCAATTATCGGAGATATTTGTCTTAAATTGAATTTAATAGGAAATTATTTTTCAAGAATATCCTCGACTCAGTTCCAAAATCTAGTGATAAAAGTAAATGTAACATCACTACACAAAATTATAATTCTATAATTATGTAATGATGTTACGGCACAAACAATGGTAACTATAAACCTTACTCTTA
>Ga0208825_1000233_pt1 | contig 56616 bp, 44 predicted proteins | sample AD_UKC113_MetaG_FD_184450 | JGI IMG/M metagenome (GOLD analysis project Ga0208825, IMG submission 184450) | Active sludge microbial communities of municipal wastewater-treating anaerobic digesters from Hong Kong - AD_UKC113_MetaG (SPAdes)... | ecosystem: Engineered > Bioreactor > Anaerobic >... | reverse complement strand
ATATGTAGTATTTTTCTACATACAGTATATCGCAAAAACGCCTTGAAGTCCAGTAGTTTCAATAGTTTTGCGAAGTTTTCAAAGATCGATATTACCTGTTTTTAACAGGAGTTATTGCAGTGGAATCAAATTTCTACTTTTACCTATCTTTGAAAGAAGGAACTGTATTTTCTCCCTTATGGTTACGTTTTTATCAAAAAAGTCCATGAGCTTTTCTTTTTCATTGAGCTCATTTGCCGTAAAATTGGGAGTCCTGAGTAAATAATACAAAAACTCTTCGCCTGGAGATGAACAGGTATTGTTGATGCGAGTGAATATTTTATCCATATCAAGGTCATTCCAGGTTATATTGTCAATATAGAAACGGTCCTTTTCCTTTTTTGAAAGGTTATTATAGAACTTTGCTATGGATTCCATATCTCCCGGCTTGTATTTTATATCAGGTACTTTCCCCCATGAGCTTTTTATATGGTTTCTTAATCTATTATTGTTTTTTATGTTATTGTAAACTGCTGCAGCTGCAAGAAAGACAAGTACGAATAATACGATTAGCCCTGTAGTAATATCAAATGTCATTAATAGATACTCCTTTGTAAATATTCTTAAATTAATCATAGTATAACATATTGTCCATATCTTTGTTATATCGTGGGAATAAAATCATAAAAAAACGTATGCACCAAAGAGAAAAGTGCATACGCCAAGTTCAAGAGAAGATATTTTATTAAAAGTGATTGACAGCAATTTTAATTAAGTTAAGTTATTGTTTCAACACATTTCATAACTACATTAAATACGTTATTAATCGCATTTAATATATGTCAGTCGGGTAGCTTGATGTTGTTGCATTAAAGTGTTTAGCCAGAATCATTACATCCGACATGTTGATTGATGAATCTGAATTGATGTCGGCATCGGGCAGGTATGTTTCATCACCTTTAACCCCGCCAAAATGTTTTGCCATTATAATTATATCCGACATGTTAATGGTATCATCCCCGTTAAGATCTCCTGCCCACATTAGAACAGGTGAGGCTTGCTTACTAAGTTCTTTATCACCATTTATAATGACTTTATCTATCTCTCTTGCAAGATAGCCTGTTTTGCTAATTTTGACTTTAAACCATGCTACTTTTTCAGTTATGCCGGTAATTTCAAAATATCCGTTTTTGTCAGTGATGGCGGAACGGCCCATTCCGACTAGCTCAACATTGAAGCCGGCTTTAACTGTTTTTGCTGTATCCGCACTATATGTGAAATCAGGTGCTATGTAACCTGAAAGCTTATTGCCAGGTACTGAGCCTGTAGGAGTCGGTGTAGGTGAAGTATGCTTGGTGGGAGTAGGTGATACTGTTGTACCGTTTATCTCACCATAGACGATACCTCTACCGTTTGTTGCAACAAAAACACGTCCATAAACTCTTAAATCACCTGTGATTGAATAATTTATAGAACCGTATTGGTGTTGGTCGTCATTTATTCTTATCCAGCTTTTAGCCATGTCATCGGAGCGATATACGGCATATAAGCCATCGGTTTCACCGCAGATATAAATGGCAAGATAATCTTCACCTGTCTTTGCTTTGCCGAAACCAACTACATCACATCTTGTAATGCCGCTGACTTTATTAAATGTTTTACCACCGTCGGTTGTATATGAAAGACCGGTAGTAGAACCCGGGATCCATACATGCCCTTCTTTACCGGGAACTGCTTTAATTTTAGCCGAAGCAGCTTCTAAGCCTGTTTTTACGGCTGTGAAAGTTTGCCCACCGTCATTGCTTACATAGAATGTATTTTTTGCGTATGCATAAAATACATTTGGATTAACTCTGTCCGAACAAACATCGGCACCTGCGGGAAGTGTACTTACAGCCTTCCAACCGCCGTTCATATAACATAATACTCCCTGACTTGTACTCGGCGACCATACAAATGTTGAGCCATCAGCAGATACTGCAACAGTACCTCCCTGAACAATATCATTCTCATCAGTAGAAGGGAATGTATAGCTTACATTAGGCTGAACCTCCGACCAGGTCTTACCGCCATCCTTTGAAATACCGACGCTTTTTTTGATCATCTCATATCGTTCTTTATCAGCATTACCTACTCTTACTATTATTTTTGGATTCAGCTCTGCATAATCCAGACCTGTTGTGCTTGTAAATGTGGGATTTGTCATCATGCAATCAGGTCCTACCGTTAAATCTTTGTGCACGAATCCGCAGATATCACCAACACCACTTATAAGCTCTACACCGTCAATTGGAGGACATATGAGACTTAATACTGCAGTTTCTTCAACACCTGTTGCCATAACTTCAATATTAACTAATTTGCCTTTATCCCAATCGGTAAGATTCCTTGTTCCATAAATAGTAGCACCTGTACCGTACATCATTTCATCTGAATCAAAGGGATTAATTTCAATATCCCCAATCATCCAACCAAGCTTGGGAGTAGGGCTGTCCATTATCTCCATGCCGGTTATCAGTCCCCCTGAAGCAGCATTTATTGGTTTGCCCCATGATAGCCATGGTGCTTTTGAAATATCCATAGTATATTTTAAGTTTCTTGATGGCCATGAATCGCCGTACTCCCATATTGCATCCCATGTTTTACCTGCATCTGTTGAGCGGAAAATAAAGTCATCCGGCCACCATGATTGAAGAGATGAAACAATAAGGGTGTCGGGGTTTTGTGCATCAACACTTAAGCCAGCAAATCCATACCAGTTTTCATATTTTGGAGAGCCATCCCAATTGCGACCTGATGGAGGAGTTATATCAGTCCATATACCGGTGTTTGTATCATACTTGTATACTGCACCGTCTTGGCACTGGTAAGGACCGCCTCTATCACCGTATGTGACATATAAAATACCGTTGCCGCTTATTACTCCATGATGAGGAATACCAATACTCAATGCGTCTGTATTATGTCTTGTAAAGGTACTTTCCGTTGGCTGTCCTTCAACAGGTTTCCATGTTTCACCGGCATCATGACTGACGTATAATGGATTCTTTTTATCGGCAACACCGACATAAATGTCTTTTGTGGGTTTGCCTTTAGTACCCTTTGCCGAATCAAAGACTACGAAGCACAATCCCAGGTTGTCAGCTGTATATTCGAAATTCGGGTCTTCGACATAATTACCCACATTCGGAAAGCTTTTAACCTTTGACCATGTTTTGCCATAGTCCGTGCTTTTCCACAAACCATTGCCGCTTCGTGCAGCAAAATATAATATGTTATTGCTGTTAGGATCAATCATCAAGCGTTCACCAACGGAACGACCAGGCATGTTTCCTCCGAATTTGAACGGTAGCTCCGTTCTCTCCCATGTTTTGCCGTAATCATCGGATCGCAATATATATCCATTCATATTTGTCCAGCTGTTTGTATATGTACCGGCTGCAATATATACCCTATTTGTTTCAACAGGGTCGGTTGCTAAGCTTTCTACACCTAGAAGGTTCCATTCATCGGGCGATACCCAGTCATTAATAGGTTCCCACTCCAATGTTGTCTTATTTCTTATATATGCTCCACCTATATCGGTACGAGCATAAACAAGGCCTTTTTCAGTGGGGTTATAAATAATTCCGCAAACAAAACCGCCACCACCGCCAATTTTTACATTATTCCATTTGTAAGGCTGGCTTACCACAGCAGATGTTTTCGTTACAGGCGATGCGGCCAGAATAACAGTAAATGAAAGGAATAACGCAAGAAGCTTTTTAAAACTTTTTCTTTTTACAAACATTCGCAATACCCCCTAATCTAGATTAAATACCATTAATAATACATTTATCTTCTGCTAAATGTAAGATTAATACGTATTTAATGTATTTATATAATATTTTTAAATTTAACCTGTTTAATTCGGCTCTTTTCCCCATACAAGAGAATTGGAAATATAGACGGTAATATTTTCCTGTATAGTGAAATCCATAGATTCGGAATCAAATGAATAATCGTTATACTGCTCAAAAAACCCCCAGTCCTCCTGTGTGATTGAACCAAATGCATAAACTGACTTACCAGGGAGCAAGGTGCCATTATCAAAGTATACTTCAAGGTAATGATCCGTCCTGTCTGCCGATGGATGTTTGACGAATTTGCCGTGTACTTCGCTCTCTTCACCGTGACTAAAATAATATGATGAATAGACAAGATTAGAATTTCCCTCTTTTGTGAAATAATACCTTATTTTCAAGTCTTTCAAATCTATTATTGAGGAACCGGTATTGGTAACTTTAAAATCAACACTGATTCCTTGTGTGCGGCTTTGTTTGTCTCTGTTGAAAAATTCAAGTTTCAAATTGCTTGACCCGTTCTTTGATGGATTGTTCCTGTCGTTAGCACTTTTCGGAGTAGGTTTTGAAGTATTGACATTTGGAGGAGTAGGAGTAGGGGTATGAGAATTTGTACTTTTGAGTGCCGTATTTATTGCATGTGGTGTATTGGTATATAGAATTTGTGTTGAAGATTGAGGCAAAGATTGCGTTGAAGGACTTGAGGTTGGTGCTGTAGATGTTGGAAATATTGTAGGTGTTGTACTTGCTATTGTTGCATTTGCAGGATTTGCTGTTGCTTTGTGTGGATCAATTGTATTAGTTGAATATAAATCTTTTTTATCGGACTTAAATAGGCCTGACAATTCAGCAAGATGATAAACAGGAGTATCGGTTAAGCTGGATTGGTCTAATTGTTTTCCGTTTTCGATGGCCTTCAAATATAAATAATACTTTCCCATAGATATATTGTTTTTGGACGATTCCTTCTTATGTGATGATGCAAGGCTTAAGGCCTCACTTCTAATTTTAATGTTTTGGCTTTCAGCAATGCCGGCAACTTCTTCCTGACCTTTGGAAAGCAGAGAATTTACAACATCTTTATCATCATTATCATTCAATGCTGCTGAGAGCAAAATGAAATTTTCGGATTTACTGTCAATAATGCCTATTGAAATGAGTTTTTCAATATATTCGCCTAGTGCATGGTTCACAGGTTTGCCACACAGACTAAGTCCATCAATTACATTTGAGGAATCTTTGTTTAATGCAATAACATTAATAACATTTAGATTTTTATCAAATTCAAATTCTGTACTTGGATTTACATCGATATCAATGTATCCGTATATTGGGGTGGTAAAAGGGAAATATGAATTAATCCAAAAAACAGCAGCAATCAGCAGCACAGCAGCAGCGGATAAAAGCGGTATAAGCCTCTGCTTTTTGCTTTTATGAGGCAGTATGTCAGAAAGCAAGAACTTGACAGTATGCCCGATTTCCATATGACCTTTACGCTTTATGAAAATAAACCGGCCTTTTGAGTCGAGGACAATAGCTTTACGATCGTACAATTCATAAACAATTCCAATATCATAACTGTCATTACTTGCACTATCTATTGAATTTTCCATATCATATTCAATAGTACCGCTGTGCTTCATCAGCTTATTTCCTCCTCCACATATCTGAAAATTCTCTTTGATATTTCAAGATTGCTTTTTAATATTATTGAAACAGCAATTATGTACTTTCTATTATTTTCAATTGTTCTTCTATGTACATTTACCCTTTTTAGAAGTTCATTTCTAGGTATGTTTTTGTTTTTTTTAAGCTTTTCAAAAAGCTGTGTATCGTTGGCAAGTATTCTTGCTATTCTTATACAAAGCCTGCGGGAGTCTTCATGCTTTGGAGAATTAACAGCAAGATCTGCAATTGTGATGCCGTATTTTTGGAGTTCGTGCTTTAAAAAATCAATCTCTTCGCTTATTTCAATATTTTCATAATTGTAATGGGAATCGGAGGTTAGATACTTTTCCTCGAATGCATCATATTCATCAATACTTGAGAAAGGGTACACCGTAGTGCTTTTTTTATTTTTACGTAAAAAATCAATAATACGACTTTTTATTACTTGTTCTGAAAACATGAAAAAATTAGTCCCTTTATTTATATCAAATTTATTTATTGATTCATTAAATGCTTCCATGCCGATACTAAACTCATCATGGTTGTCTTCGCTTATAAATTTTCCCATGACTTTTGAAACAACCCTGAATATAAAAGGCTTGTGAGCAATTATGAAACTCTCTCTTAAACGGCCATCCCCTTTTTTTATTCTTACAAGTATATCAAGCAAGGAGTTATCTTGAGAATCTCCAGTTTTCTCAACTTTTCTATTTAAATTGAATATACTTGAGATAGCCAAGAAAAATCAAACTCCCTTCCTGGTATAGTGTTTCGAAGCAGAGGATGCTTTTGATGTGGCTGATTTATATAAAAAGTAAAAATTTAAAAAGTTGCATGATGATAACATAAAGATGTACCAAAATCAAGACATTGACTCAATTATACTCATAAACTCGTTCTCAGATATATAGTTAGTTTGTTTGAACATACTTCCGTTTTTGTAAAAACGGACATAAGGAATGTCAAAATTTCTCCAGCGTGTTTCTTTAAAGTTTTTAAACTCGTAAAAGTAATTGGATTTGTTATATACAAGCTCATATATGTCTATATCTTTATCTGTTTGTATGGAGTAAAGCCAATTTTTCATAGAAGTCCATTGGGGACACCAATCTTGTGTCATAACTACAACGACGATATTCTGAGAGCCTATAACATCTCTGCTGAATTCTCCGTTTTTTATAACACTTAATAATTGATCCTTAGTGATAATTATGTTTCGAACCATGTATTACCTCTCTTAACTGAATTTATTAATGTAATTATATTTTACTCTTTTAATTAACATTAATCAACAAAAAGCAACATATTGAGCTGTAAAGCTATTACCATAATGCGATATATACGATAATTTTATACATATAATGTTTTAAATGTATTAGATTAAAAACATTATTTTAAAGTTAATTAAAATATAAAAGGATTCTACCGCAGTCTGCTAATGCGATAAAATCCACACAAAGAGGAATTGTGCCGATAATGCACATATTACTTGAACACTTTATTAAAAAATGTTGATATCTTTATTTTAGAACCCTTAACAAAATCCATAACTTTAAACTTTACTTTAACCGGAATATCATCGGTGTTTTGTGAAGTTATAATTTCATATTCATCTTCAGACAGGCAATTTTTAAGTTTTAACTTTACATCATCGGGCACCTTTCCATGGGTTGCATCAACAAAGCATAATGGAGGGAACAATACGCACCACCAGTTAGCTCCTTCACCTGAGCCTATCACAATTCTCAGAGCCTGATAATTACCGGCCGGCAGAGCTATATCGCCATATGTCTTTGTCGGGAAAGGAAAATTACCGAGCATGGATTTTACAGTATAATTTTTGCCCCACTTTTTAACTTCTTCTTTGGCAATTGAGTTTATTTTGTCCATGTCTCTAATAAGAATATCCTTTGCATCTTTTACGTTTGAATCTAATTTGAGGTTTTCTTTCATATATTTTAATACAATATCCCGAACGCTTATTTTCATTGCCTGGTCCTCAGCCGAATCGCTGTTAGCTATTACATGAAGTCTGATAATTTCTTCAGACAGGTTTTTGTTAAATTCATCGGAATATGAGTTGCATATCAATAATGAAATAAGAATTATAAGTGCCAGAATGCTTGAGGCTAGCTTTATAGCCTGTTTAAATCTTAAATTGGAAGCTACCTTTATTTTCATTGTAAAATCCCCCTAAAATATTATGTATATCATTTTTCTTCATAAGTTAACTTATTTAGCTTTGTATAAATAAGTATTGTCAAAATTAATAAACTTTATACTTTATAGAAAAAAACTCATTGAGGGAGATTCATTGCCAGATTAATTTTTTTTATTCATTATAGGAAAAAATGTGATTTTATTAATATTTGAAAGGGCTTATAAAAATGAAATTAGCCGGTATGTCACCGGACATATCGGCTATGTTTGAATTCTGTATTTAATATTATTTTTTGTCCTGGTATTCCAGAGAAGCTCTAATAAAGTCTTTAAACAAAGGATGGGGTCTGTTCGGTCTTGACTTGAACTCGGGATGAAATTGAACCCCGACATACCAAATATGGTCGGCAAGCTCAATTGTTTCTACCAGCTTTTCACTTGGTGAAAGGCCTGAAACAGTCAGTCCCTTGCTAATCAATAACTCTCTGAACTCGTTGTTAACCTCATATCTATGTCTATGCCTTTCATATACAAGGCCTTCCCCGTATATCTGGTTAAGCTTTGATCCTTCTTTAATCTTGCATGGATACAATCCAAGCCTCATTGTTCCGCCCATTTCATCGATGTCTCTTTGTTCGGGCATGAGGTCAATTACGGGATAAGCTGTTGAAGCGTCGAATTCAGAGCTGTGAGCCGATGAAAGACCTACTACATTTCTGGCAAATTCAACTACGGCCATCTGCATACCAAGGCATATACCGAAATAAGGTAAATTATTTTCACGGCAATATTTTGCAGCTAATATTTTTCCTTCTATTCCTCTATCACCAAATCCGCCGGGAACCAGAACACCATCAACATCACTGAGGCATTCAAACAGATTGCTTTCATCCAAATGTTCCGAGTTTATCCACTTAATCTTAACATCTGAACTATTAGCAATACCTCCATGCTTTAATGCTTCTACAACGCTTATATATGCATCATGAAGCTCTACATATTTGCCGACAAGTGCAATGGTTACAGATTTTTCTAAATTTTTTTGCTTTGTGACAAGCTCTTGCCACTCGGTAAGGTCAGGTGCTTTGCATTGAAGATTAAGCTTTCTGCATGTAATATCCGCCAAACCTTCTTTTTCAAGCATAAGAGGCACTTCATACAATACATCCACATCAAGGTTCTGAATTACTGAGTCTCCCGGTATGTTGCAAAATAGACCGATTTTATCTCTTAACTCCTTTGAAAGAGTATTTTCCGTTCTGCAAACAATAACATCAGGCTGTATACCTATGCTTCTTAATTCCTTGACACTGTGCTGTGTCGGCTTGGTCTTAGGCTCTCTTGAATTACTGAGGTAGGGTACCAATGTAACATGAATATACATTACATTTTCACGTCCTACATCTGTTGCAACCTGTCTTATAGCTTCAAGAAAAGGGAGACTTTCTATATCCCCTACAGTTCCGCCAATTTCTGTTATAACAATATCGGTGTGATCGGACTTTCCAACCCTATAAATCCTGTTTTTTATTTCATTGGTAACATGTGGTATTACCTGAACGGTACCGCCAAGGAAATCTCCTTTTCTTTCTTTGCTTATAATTGACCAATAAATTTTACCTGTTGTAACATTGTTATTTTTGCTTAAGCTTTCATCTATAAATCTTTCATAATGGCCCAAGTCTAAGTCTGTCTCAGCACCATCATCAGTAACAAAAACCTCTCCGTGCTGATATGGACTCATAGTGCCCGGGTCTACGTTTATGTAGGGATCAAACTTTTGAATAGTAACGTGCAAGCCTCTTGCTTTTAAGAGCCTTCCAAGAGATGCGGCCGTTATTCCCTTCCCTAAACCTGAAACAACTCCGCCAGTAACAAATACATACTTCACAGACATGATTAAAATCCTCCTAAATGGTCCGAGCCACCTTTAAATAAATATATGTTAAGATAAATATATGTTTAGATAAATCTAATCTCCAAAAAACACACTCTTTATTTTATATTTGTGCTTTTCCAGTGTCAATAGAAATATATTAAAAGCACCAATATAAAAGCTAAAACACATTATTTAATAGTGTCTTAGCTTCTAAATAATATTATTTGAATATTATTTGGAAATATTATGCCTAGTTTGGCTTTGCAAATATCATTCTGCCCGCTGATGTCTGTAAGTTGCTTGTAACGGTAACACTTATGGACTGTCCAATATAGTTTTTACCGTTTTCTACAACAATCATGGTTCCGTCTTCTAAATAACCCAATCCCTGGCCTGGTTCCTTGCCGTCCTTGACAACCTGAATTTTCATTTCATCTCCGGGCAGTGCCACAGGTTTTACGGCATTTGACAAATCATTTATGTTCAGTACCTTAACTCCATGAACGCATGCTACTTTATTGAGGTTCATATCGATGGTTATAACGGTACTGTTTGTCTTTTTTGCGATTTTCAGCAGCTTATCGTCAACTTGGTTTCCATCAATCCCATCAAATTCTTGAATACAGACTATGTCGCCAAATTCCTTTAGCAGAGTATTGAGGATGTCCAGACCTCTTTTACCCTTTGCCCTTTTCAAAGAATCGGATGAGTCTGCAATTAATCGTAATTCTTCCAATACAAAATCAGGCACAATCAAATTGCCGTCTATGCACCCTGTTCTCACAATATCAAGTATACGACCATCTATAATTGTACAGGTGTCAAGGAACTTTTTACATGAAGAACTACTAATTGTACTTTTGCCAAATTTTGGTGAACCTATAATAGCATCATTACGCTTTCCTACAACAAGCCCAATGGCGAAAAAAATGCAAGCAAAGAATATATTGGCAAATAAGGCTAAAGGCAAACCGACTATATCAATGTTTTTAATCGGTATAACAATTAGATTTGCTATTATTAGTCCAATAATTGACCCAATAGAACTTACTGCCAATTCATATAAGCTTAAACTTTGTATAATTTCTTCTGTCTTATCAAACACTATTGAAACCAACTCAATAGTTTTATCGCCTGCCAGATAAAATACTATACTGCAAAATATACATGACAGTATAATCATTGTTATCTGGATCATTAAGCTTGTTTGAGTATTAGATAAAGACAAAATGGTATTAGTCAACGTGAAACCGGTAATACCACCAACAACGGAGAATGAAATCTTTATGATTTTATTAAGCACTGTAGTTATCCCCCAAATTAATCATAAGGCGGTCTTAGAGGTTATTGCTTCGTAATAGGCAAAACAACTAAGAATTGAGATACTTGTTCATTATCCTTTCTATTTCTACTGGCTCAGTATTTTTTGCTAGAACAAGCTCACTAACTAAAATTTGTTTGGCACTATTTAACATTTTACGCTCACCTGTAGACAACCCTTTATCTCTGTCCCTCTGAATGAGTGATCTTACAACACAGGCAATTTCAAAAATGTTACCGCTTTTTATTTTAGTCATATTTTCCCTATACCGTTTATTCCAATTGCTGTTTGAAGATTGCTCCATTTCACCTAAGGTGGCTAATACTTTGTCGGCATCTTGATTGCTAATAACTTCTCGAATTCCTATATCCGCTACATTGCTTGTGGGTATCATAACCTTCATTTCACCAATAGGTATTTTTACCACATAATAGCTTTTTTTCTGGCCAAGAATCTCTTTTTCTTCTATAGACTCTATGATTCCAGCACCATGCATCGGATAAACTATCTTATCTCCTATATTATACATATGTACGCCTCCATAATAAATAAAGCAAAGGAAAAAAAGGAAAAAAATTATCTTTCTATATTATATATTAATGAATGAAAAAGACTAATGAAGTTCAATCTATCTATAACTTGTCTTACATACTAGAAAAATAAATGGAATAAAACATTTGAAAACTCTTAATACCACCTCCCATTGATATTGATTAATGAAGTAAAGTTCTTATATTTTAAGTATACTATAAACACTTTTACATGTCAAAAGATTCATTTTAACATTAGGTAATAATGTGTGTCAATAATGGCATTTCAAAAAAATATGTCACTAATATTATAATTTTTAAATGCCGATATATATTAGGCAATAAGAATTAAAATCCATCATAATTTGTTCAATTTTTTAAATTCATATAAATAATCAAAGGTGGCGGTTTTATGAAATTTGTAAGGAAGCTGATGGCCGCTTTTTTGGCCATGATGATTGCTATTGGAAGTTTTCCGGGAAATCAAAAAACAGTATATGCAGAACCAACTTTTTTTCTTACAGCCTATGCATTTGAATCAGGGATATTAACCCTTAGATGGCCTGCCTTAGCTGGTGCTAAATCTGTAAAAGTTACATATCATATTCCTGGAAATCCACCGGAACTTAAAGAAATCACGAATGTTCAGAGTACAAATACTATTGATATTCCAGGTCTTTTAAATGATATTGTTTACGACATAGTGTTGGAAGTATATGGGGATGAAAGTGGTACAAATCCGCCCATTGGAAGAGGCCTTTTGTATTTTTGCCCTAATATAAGCTTCACAGCAAAGTCACTGGAGCAGAATAGAGAACCTGTTCCAGGTGGTGGCTATGAAATTGGAGTTAAACCGGCTTTAAACATTAAGTGGACTATTCCAAAGGTCTGGTATGAAGCTACAAATACATTCGAATATATAAATAAGAAAAACGTAATGCTTCAAATTCAGCAAAAAGTCAACTTGTTTTATGATGAGTCAAGGGAGTTCGATACGTTTAACTTCAGAATAAATATTTCTACAGACTATGGTAACTTGAACAGCGGTTCAACCCAAGCAGCCGTATTGGTAAACCAGGAGTCTCCCACCGATCCTATATCCTACAAAGCAACTGTATCGGGAAGCAGTTTGACGGCTGATGTAAGGGATATGGATGCGTCAGGAAGTATTAATTTCGACTTGATTGGAAGAGGAAGTAAATCATCGGAATTACCTGAGCCTCAAAATTTCCAGCTACCCCATGAGGATATATTGCCAGGTACCGTTTATTATATGAATATTAAGCCAATTGTTAAAAATTCAGCGGGGGATACGGTTAACTGCATTACTGTAGGGCCTGCAATGGAACAGAACGGAAGTCGTTTAACGGGAGTTGTTCCTTATGTTTATACACCCATAAGATTCCAGTTATCAAGAGATGAAGCAAATAATGTATATGCTAAAGTATTCAGGATTAATCAAGGCAGCCTTGATTTACCTGCATTAAAATATGAAATTCAGACAAGTGATGATCCCACGATTGAGGGTGACTGGACGGTCAGAAAAAGCCTAAATGACAGTTATTTTCCCGATGGAGCGGATTATACTTTAACAGCATTCACTGTTAATAATGTAAATAACCTCATTTATTATAAGGTGGTTGTCAAAACCGATTCTTCAAGTGACAGGCTGGAGTCCCCAAAAATGGGATATATTATAAAAGAGGATAACTCCAGGCCACCGGTACCGACAAATTTGACAATTGTGGACAGGACTGCAGTACCGGGAGATGTATATCATCCTCAAACCAATGCTGTTATTAATATTAAAACAACTGATATTACCATTTCATGGAATAAGCCTTCTAACTGGAGTGAAATTAAAAATGCCACTCCATATGATGAAAGCAACGACTTATATTTTCATTTTCTATTAAGCACAAGTCAATCTGATATATCTACTCTTCCATATCCAAGGCTTGAGTTTAACGGCATGGTTTATGGTGAATTTCAGGCAAAATACAGGCTTGTAAGGTATGTCAGTGCCAATTCACCCAATATAATTGAAGATGGAAACAGACTGGTATATAAATTAAAGGGTTTTGAACTCTTTAAGGGTGAGGATGCTGATGGTATGGCGGATAATGATATAGACAATCCTGATGGCTATCCTACATATCTCATACCCAACAAGGTGTATTATTTGCAGATGTATACTGCAAGTGGTGCATATAAAGGGACTATGAATAAGGAACAAATGTCTGACAGATCTATTCCTGTAAGTTTTACAACCCTGACAATGAATGGAAAAGAAGTTCCCATGCCTTATGATTTGAGGCTTACAAAAAACAATATTGAAACTGTTCCCGAATCATCAGAAATTACCAACAGTATTGAGCTTCAATTTGATAAGGTAAATATAAACTGGGCTGATTATACATCAAACTTGAGCGTTTCCAGGGCTGTGTATTATGATTTGTACGCGAGCAACAGTACCGCAAAGGATTCATTTATAAATGTAGGCTCCACAGAGTATCCCCTTGGAGATGTGAAGTTTATAGGAACAGATCAATATAGCACATCAATTAAAGTTATGATTGATAAGTTTTCCGAAAACGATCCAAATAATTTGGATCCTTCACCGTACAGTATATTTGGACCGAAATTAAAGCCCAATACCACATACTATTTTACCGTGAGGACCAGAATAGTATTTGGAGATTCGCGTCAGGAATCCATGTTTACGGCCATACTGCCTGTAACAACTGTAAACGGCAGGATTTCTCCACCCGACGAGTCTTTTAGAAAACCCATTGCACCTGATGACTTTTCCATTGCCCAGAATAGCTCCGGTAACCTTTTGGTGTCAGGCTCGTCTGTAACGTTTCAGTGGACAAATAGTGAACCTGATGTGATATATGAGATTATATGCACAACAAACATGCTTGCACCCGATGCTCCGCCATCCATGTATACTGACGATATGTACTACAATAGCTTTATTTCCGCATTGGGCAATATATCCCTTGACCCGGGTGAAGTGCCACTACCGGATAATTTTACATATGACATTTCGGAAAAGAAGTGTCAATATTCCATTGACAGGTGGCTTTTACCTAACAAGCTGTATTATTTCAGTATAAGGGCTATAAATAAAAGCGACGGCAAAACCAGTGCATGGATTTGCATACCGGTAACAACACTTTTGATTGAGTCTCCCGATAACCTTATACCTGTGACTGGTTCTGAGATAGGTATATCATGGGAGGATACAAGTGTAAACGTAATTCCCGATGACTTCAAAATTTACGTAAAAGGGCCGGATGATAAAGATTTTAAAGCTTTAGCAAGATCCAATTATGTTGTTTCAAGAGAGAATACCATTTATTACGGAAGGATTTTCAATCTCAAATATAATTCATTATACGATGTAAGGGTTTATAAGGGAAATACACAACTTTCACTAATTTTTGAGAAAAAAGGTATAGTTACCATGGATAAGGAACATCAGGTGGAAGTAAAGTGGAAGGGAAGGATAGGATATAAATATGAGTTGGCAATAAAATCAGCGGATGATGTGGATTATACGATATTGAGCGATTTGGATCTTGAGCAGTACGCAAACATAAATTCGGGAGTGCTTCCGTATTATATAGAAAAATCACCTGAACGTGCAGGTACCGAATATTATAACTTTTATGCCAGAATAAAGACTGTTGCGACTATGCAGGCTGACGGTACCGTTAAGCGTGTTCCTCTCAAGTCAAACATGAAATATTACATAAAAGTAAGGGCCTATAAGGTTGATACTTTTGATTTATCTGCGGTTTCCTTCTCAAAATATGTTGGTCCTGTAAGTATAAGGACAGAGTTCAACCAGGATGATTATGACAAGGTGGATGAGGATATAAAGAAAAAAGCAACATTCCTTGATAAAATAAGCAAAATTGAGGAAAGCATGTTTTGGAATATGGCTATTAACAGTGATATAAACAAGCTTTTCATTAAGGAAGATCGTATGAAAAATGGTTTTCAAAACAATGGGCGATATCCCTATGTCCTTGATATTACACCATCTAGCAGCAATATTGATACGGATATAGTATATATACCGTCCGGAGTTATAGAGCTTATGAACGCTGAAGACAGAAGCCTTGTTATTAAAACTTTAGGAACCGAGTTTACAATAAGACCGAAATCCATTGATTTAAAAACAATAGGCAAGATAAACAATTTTAACTTTGAGAGTAAGTTCTTTAAAATGACTGTTACAAGAAGTACAAGTGGAGTTGCTTTGCCTGGAAATTCCAGCCTTGCCTCAAAAATTATATCAATAAGTTTTAAAGCTGTTGATGCTGAAAAAGATGCTTCGGATGTTGAAAAGCTCATAAACGATAAGCTTTATAACAAAGATACGGGACTTGTCCAGAATAGGATAAACGTTATCCTGGGTTCGGATTCTATAAAAATGACACCGGGCGAAATGGAGAAGTACCTCACTGATGTAACAAATGAATTGGTTATGACATTAGCCGACTATATTGTGAAAGTTGTAGAAGGACAAGGGTCTACTCCGGGAATTATAAAAAGAGAAGCACAAATTACACAGTTTAATGATGCTGTTCCGATTAAGCTTTCATATAATAGTTCAAGGGGAAGGACATATCCTTATGTACTCAGGGATGGGGAAACTTCATGGAGAAAGCTAAGTGACCAGGCTTATACGGCAGAAGCCGACAAAATTACATTAACATCTGCCAATACGGGAAAATTTGCTGTGGTGACAGACTCCATTGCTGTAAACGATATGCCTGAAAGCAGCGTGGCAGCTGAGGATATAAGAAAACTTGCAGCAAAATACGATTTAAGCAAAGTGTTCGGTACAAATGGTTCCATATATCCAGAAAGCACACTGGCGGTAAAAGACGCTGTGAATTTATATGAGCTTATAACAAGTGGCAGCAAAGGTCCTGCAGGTCTAGATGTAAAACAGAAGATTGCAGCGTTGGGCCTTACGGATGTTTTGGGAAATGTAAGTACTATGAAAAGCCTTGAACGTCAAGAGCTTGCAGGAGTAATTGCGAAACTTTACATAATGAAAATGGGAATCGATATTGGAAGATTTGAAGCTTCAACAAATACCCGGATTACTGATGAAGAAAGCATATCGCCTGCACTTAAAAAGTATGTGATGCTTTGTACTGATATTAAGGTACTTTTACTTGATGAAAAAGGCAACTTCAAACCGGACAGTCTTGTTACTCGAGCCCAGGCCATATCAGCTATAGTCAGGGTCTTAGAATTGACCGGTGACATAAAAAAGTGAGGTGAGGTTTATGAAGGTGTTTAAAAGAATACTGAGTCTGATAGTTATTTCGTGTGTTATTATTACAATAAATCCGTATTATTCCAATTTTGTAAAGGCTGCATATACTGACACATCTCCCCAGCAGGCACCACAAAAGCTGAGGGTTGAAGCAATAAACCCTGATGAGCCTCCAATAGGATATAATGAGTTTGACGGGTACTATGTGGATTTAAAGTGGGACAATGTAGTATTTCCCGGTGATTCTGATTCGGGATATATAAATGTTCATTTGCAGGAGGTAAACAAAGCATATAAGCCTTCTACAACTGTGCAGCTGAGAGAAAAAGATCTTCCGGGAGGAACAACTGAGATAAGGCTCAGGAACCTTAAATCGGGAACAATGTATTATGTGTCGTTGACTGCGTACCATACCCATACTTATGACGGTAAAACCTATAACAGTGCACTATCTGCTGAGTCCAACAAAGTAAAGTTTATGACTGACATAAATCTTGCCGGATCGTCATTTGGAGTAAATCAGTTAAGGATTGAGTGGGATGATGTATGGAATGTAGGAAAGAGAATTGCCTATAAGCTCTATGTATCGGAGTCTTCCGAATTTAATAATGTTCAGCCCTTATACATAGGAGAAGCACAGATAGAACCCTCAGGCCCCATAAAAGTCGACCAGAATTCGGGTAGATTGGAATACATACTTACAGTAAATGACCCGGGCAGGGTTTATTACATAAAAATTGCACCGGATATTACAGAGGCTAACCTGAAAATGAACGATGAGTCAAATATGATAATGGTTAGTAGCTTTATTGTAGCAAGAACCAACAAGGTATCGGAAACACCGGAGGGAAGCACCTGGAGGATTGACTGGAGCCAAGTTGTTACCGGCTTAGGTAATACGGATATAACAATTTCGTATCAGATATTCAGAGGCAATATTGATAATAACGATGTTCCCCAGTACATGGCTACAGTTAACGATACAAACTTTTTTGTTACAGTGCCTCTTGGAGAAAACAAATATTACTATACAATACTTGCAAGTATAACCAAAAACGGTAATGATGTATATCCCGGAATAAAAATAGGATCTGATAAAATTTTTCTAAATGAGCAAGATATTATAATGACTCCTGAAGTACCTGAAATTACGGATCTTTTTGAAAGAGTTACAGGTGATACTATAATAAGCTATATTGATGAGCTTAAGCCTAACAGTGCTACTGTTCTTTGGAGAGTGCCCAAAAAAGGCGATGGAAGTGTTGATACCGATATCACATATGATATTTGGCTTATTGATAATCCCAATCTATTGGACAATCCGCCTGATAATAAAAGGATTGAACGGGATTTTAAGCCTTCTTCGGATAATTACGTCATTGACGGGATTGAATTGAGAGGGTATAAATACACTGTTTCAAACTTGACTCCAAACTCAACATATTATTTCAAAATAATTGCAAAGAAGATTCAGGTGGATTATGTGGACGAAAAGCTGCAAAGTGTAGTAAGGAAATCCGATCCGGCAATAAAAGTAATAATTACTCCTTCAGAAGGTCCCATAGATCAGCCTTTGATTCCGGCAAGACCGCCATTAAGCATTAAAATGACACAGGAAGGGCAGCCGGATATTACTTCTTCAACCGTTACAATAAGTTTAAAAAATAAATGGTATGAAATATTTAATGATGAAACTGGAAAATGGGAATACATACGCACTGAAAAGTTGAATCAAGACGATATTCCGCCATATTCACCAACGCCTGAAACATTAGATGGTAAAAAATACCGTGTTGTAGAATATGATTCAGATGTTACAATAGATGTAGGATGTGTTGAATACGTTGAAGGAATGTCATATAATGACATTGTTAATATAACTGCCGATAAGGTAACAGGATTTCCTGTTGCTCCTAACGATGCAGCAGAGGATTCCAGTTTAAACCCTGACGGTAAGAAGCATAATGTGAACATCACATTGACCGGCCTTAACCCAAACACTACTTACATCATATGGGTAAGAGCTGCACGAAAGAACTTAGATCTCATATCGGGTCCATCCGACCCTATAGTAATTACAACGGAACCTGATGTTGTACCGCCTATAGTCAAACCTACAGTGCCTATTTTTAACTATGGCCTGGCAGGGGACACTTTTGTGGATTTAGGATGGAATTTTAATAACAATTATAAATATTATTTAAAATATAGTACAGTGGAGAATATAAATTCAGCTTCACAAGCAATTCAAGTAAATCCTGAAGATCTTGCAAATGCCAGCTTTTATAGGATAAATGACCTTTTGCAGGATACTGTATATTTTTTCTGGGTTCAGGCTGAAACGCTTTCAGGTGACTCTAAATCGGAATGGAGTGATTCATACATTCTCAAGACTCTGCCGTTAAGTCCGCCTGAAACTCCTGCTGGTTTTGGAATAAAGAATGGGAATGATGCTGTTACAAAAAACAGTATAACATTTGAATGGATTAAGGCCGAAGGGATGGAGTACAAGCTTGAGATAGCATCTGACATTAATTATAAAAATATGACTGAATATAAACTAAAAGATGTGTCGGAGTTTAAAGTTGAAGGGCTTAAATCCAATTTCAGATATTATGCCAGGTTGTATGCATATGATCCTAAAAAAGAAGCTTATTCGGCACCGACACAAAGCATAACTGTAAGGACCGGAAGAAGCGATGATGACTACGATTCGGATCAGGATATTGAAAATGTATTGACTGGGGAATTTGTGGTTATTGATACCAAGTTAATTAACAACATTTGGAATGTTAGTATTACCGGTTCAAATGCCGATAGATTTATTGAGAATATGCAAAAGGACAAAGTGGTAGATTATACAATAGATTTAACTAATCCTCCTGGGAAGGCAAGCAATATCAAGGTGACAATAGGCAGTAGAGTTGTGGATGCAATGGCTGTTCTCAAGGAAAACATAATTATTTTAGTACAAAGCGATACTAATGGAAGGATGCAGTTTATATTCGGAAACGATATTTTAGCGGAAGACACAAGAAAGTCTCTGTCAAGGAAAATGGGAGAGTTTAATTATGAATTAAGTATAGGGTTTCCCGGAAGCAATGTGAAGGAAGGAAGCTCTAACATAAAGTTTAAAACCAGTGATGTAGTTGTTGGGTTAACAGCCAACGGCAAAAGTAGTCAGTCAGCTGTGACCAAGTTCGATCAGCCCATGAAAATTCTTTTTCCGTATACCGATTATGATTGGTACAGGGAAGGCAAAACAAGCGGATTTGGGTTTGATTATGACAGTATGAAGTGGAATAAGCTTAATACAAGTGCCGTATATGATGAGAACACAGGCAAAGGATTTGTGAAGGTAAGAGCTGAAAAGCCGGGCAATATTGCAATTGCAGAATACGGAAACAGCTACTATGACGATATATCGGGCAATTGGGCGGAAAGCTCAATAAATAATATGGCCGCAAAATTAAACTTAAAAAGCATAGAAGGCAGTTCTTTCAAGCCTAATAAAAATATGAGTCTTGGAGAAGCTGTGAAGCTTATGTTGGATGTAATGAATGTAAATTATGGCAATGATTACATGATAATGGCATCAAGGTCTAAGATTATAACTGAAGATGAGATTTCTAAGCAAGGAGATAATTGCACTAGGGAAAAAGCGATTGCAATGATATGTAGATTGTATGAGATTAAAACGGGTAAATCCGGTAAGCTTTCAAGCTTAAGCAATTCGGGGTATAAAGATATAAATACGGTATCACAAAAATATGCAAAAGAGGTTAATTTCGCCATACAAAACGGCATAGTAACAAAGAGAGGCAGCGATTACTTAAATCCATTAGGAGCTGTTACACGAGGAGAGGCAGCAGCAATGATTGAGAAGCTTCTTGTTCTTACAGGCGAGTTGTAGTGTGAGCTGTAGTATTACATATTGATTTGTTTTTCCTGGAGGCATTTATGAGTAAATTATATAAATCTGTTGCCGGCTTAATAATCGTAATAATATTGGTTAATATACTCCCCTCCGGCATTGCTCATGCACATGGGGTTATATATGATACTGTTTTACTTGACAACAACAAAATAAGAATAACATTAAAATGGAGTGAGCCTTCCAATAAAGGAATATCCATTGCATTTTATCATTTAAAAAACGGTAAAACATTAAATATAGGTTATGAGATAAAGGATGGAGCTAAAGATACGGCAACCTTGGATTACAGCCTTGCAGGAGCCATTGCTCCCATAAGAATTGTGCTGACAGATATTTCACCGGGAGCAGACCTTCCGTTTAAAGATATAAAAAATACAGAAGCTGAAGAATATATAAGGCATCTGCACGATATGGGCATTTTAAACGGCAAGGAGAGGGATTATTTTAAACCTAAAGATCTTATTTCAAGGGCTGAATTTGCGGTTATGATTGTCAAGGCATTGAATTTGAAAATAGAAAAGTCCAAAGATATCCGCTATAAGGATATCTCAAATCACTGGGCAAAGGATTATATTAATACTGCGGCACAGAATGGACTTATATCGGGGTATGGTGACGGCACAATGAGACCGGATAATAATGTTACCGTTGGAGAAGCCTGTACTCTTATTTATAAGGCATTCAAAATAAAGACAAATTATAATGGAATTTATGATAAACTTAAAAAGGATAAATGGTACAGCCAATATGTAAAAAATATTTTTGATCTTAAAATTTTATTGACGAGTGACAGCATTTATAGGAATTTTGACGAAGAAGCATTTATTAACAGAGCAAATTGTGCCATTTTATTGAGTAGAGCCTTATCTTTATAAAAAACAATTTAGTCTACATTTGACAGAGCAAATAACGGGCGTTTTTACGGGCATGTTTATTATACCAATAAAAATTAGTTGAAAAAATGTATATACCTCGTCTAAAGGGGCAATAATTTAATAGAATTACGCCTGTATTTATTTTTTTGGAAAAATATATGAAAAGGACTGAGGGATATGAAAAAAGCAACTTATGTGTTGATTTCCATAATCATTCTGGTCAGTATTGTTCTTACCATAAGGTATTTTGAAAAATCACAGGAAGATAACAGATCAGCAGATGTTCTCATAGAGTCGTTTACGATATCCGATGCCTAATTTAATGAAAAAACTACAGAAACATTATAAAATATGTGGAAAAGTTTAAAGGAGGTGAATTGTAAAAAAATAGACATAAATTTGCGGCTGGATATGATGCAATTGAAGAGGGACATATTTGTGACTGGCTACACAGATAAACAACAGAATAATTGTTATATCAATGGCATATGTATAAAAAATATATGTCTATACAACGAAAGATAAATACAGTTAATATACGAAAGGGAGATTAATGTGTCCAAATTAATAATATCATGTGGAAAGCCTCTTAAGGGTGAGGTAAGAATAAGTGGTGCAAAAAATTCGGTATTACCGATAATGGCTGCCTCTTTGCTTGCTGATAGCAAGAGTGTTATTGAAGAAATTCCATATCTAAACGATGTTAAGATTATGGGAGAGTTGATTAATTCCTTAGGTGCAGAAGTGAAATTTTCCGAAAACAAAACTACAGTCTTAATAAATCCATCGGATATTAAAAATACAACAGCACCTTATGATTTAGTCAATAAAATGAGAGCATCATTTTTAATTATGGGACCACTGCTTGCAAAATATGGTGTTGCAAGGATACCATTGCCGGGAGGTTGTGCTATAGGCTCACGGCCTGTTGATCTCCACATTAAAGGGTTCTCAGCTATGGGAGCGGAAATAACTCAGGGACACGGATATATTGATGTTAGGGTAAATGGAAGGCTTAAAGGCAGCAAAATCTATTTGGATTTTCCAAGCGTTGGTGCAACTGAGAATATAATGATGGCGGCTGCAATAAGCGAGGGTCAGACCATAATAGAAAATGCGGCTATTGAACCTGAAATTGTTGATTTGGCTACATACCTCGGGACTATGGGGGCAGACATAAAAGGTGCAGGGACAGATACAATTAGAATTAATGGAGTGGATAGGCTTAAAGGTTCCAATCATACAGTAATACCTGACAGGATTGAAGCGGGAACATATATGGTAGCTGCGGCTATAACAGGGGGAGATGTGAAGATTGACAATATAGTGCCCGATCATTTGAAACCTGTAACAGCAAAGCTCAGGGAAGCAGGAGTGGAAGTGTCGGAGGAGTTGACCAGTGTTCATATAAGAGCAGGGGATAATATAAGAGCAGTGGATATAAAAACACATCCTTATCCCGGATTTCCTACAGACATGCAGGCACAGATGACATCGTTGATGTCTAAAGCCGAGGGTACGAGCATGGTGATTGAAACAATATTTGAAAACAGATTTATGCATGTTAATGAGCTTAAAAGAATGGGTGCAAATATCAAAATAGAGGGCAGAAGTGCTATAATTGAAGGCAATCCAAACCTGTTGGGTGCCCAGGTTAGAGCTACAGACCTAAGAGCGGGAGCTGCACTTGTTTTGGCTGGTCTTGCAGCGGAAGGTATTACGGAAATCACAGATATAGAACATATTGAAAGAGGTTATGTGGACATAGATAAAAAGCTCAAAAGCCTGGGAGCAAATATTAAAAAAGTTGATTAGGGTACTATGCATTTTAATTGACAATATGGAAGTCAATAAAAGTTTCGTATAAAATAACAAAATACCGTCAGGACAATTTTACTCCTGGCGGTATTTTATTTAGGGTATTCCTGTTTTAAGGACATTATGTTGAAAACAACAGGCCATAGAAGCTGTCATTTTCTATTTTTCCGATACCATACCCATAACAAAAAGCCTGATGCATACTTGATAGAATAAGAGATGTCAAATATTCACGTTCTTCCTTATCAAGGCCTTTATCCATATTTTTTATAAAGCATTTGGTTTTGTTTTGAGCAATACTGTAAATAGCTTGACTTGTTTGTACAAGGTCAGTTTGAAGTTTCATCTTTCCTTGCTTTATATATGCTTTCACAGTATTTTCAAAATCTGAATAATCATTTCTACTTTTGTTATTTGGCATTTTATTTATACTCCTTAAACCAGATATTTAAAGTGGAATTATTATAATTATTGCCAATATATACAGATATAATATAATATTTAATATTTCCCATTTAATAAATCGACTCTTATTATAAAATTCCGCTTATGTGAAAATTTATATTTTTCTATCTGGTAAGCAAGATTTTGCCGTCTTTTTCAGCCAATTTTATAGGTACTTTTACATCTTTTCCATTATTACAGTAGGTGACGTTTATAACATCTCCCGGATTTTTTGAATAAATATATGACCTTAACTGTATCATTGTATTTATTTTTTGCCCATCAACTTCCTTGATTACGCAGCATTCCTTTAATCCCGATTTGTATGCAGGACCTGTCTTATCGATATTGGAAATATATATGCCGCTATCAAGCTTTACGTTTTTATCGATATAAGGTACTACATCTTTATCGTATGCAAATATGCCCATATACGCTTCTTTGAATTCACCTTTTTCCACCAGTTTTTTTATTATGGGGGTAACTACATTAATAGGTACGGCAAAACCTATGGCTTCAGCAGTGGTCACCTTTATGGTATTAATACCTATGACCTGACCCTGTGCATTTAAAAGGGGACCTCCACTGTTTCCGGGATTGATGCTGGCATCGGTCTGGATAAGGTCTTCCATATAATTTATTCCCTCATCAGTTTCAATTTTTATGGTTCTGTTTAATGCACTTATAATTCCGGATGTAACGGTTCTTTGAAGCTGGAGACCCAATGGGTTACCTATTGCAATCGCAGGCTGACCTATCTGAACTTTGCTTGAATCGCCCAACGGAATTGTGGGAAGCCCGGTAGCATTTACCTTAACTATTGCCAAATCAAGCACGGGGTCTGACCACACCGTTGTTCCGTCTACATTTCTTCCATCTGAGAGGGAAACTATTATTCTTTTGGATTTTCCGCCGGCAACATGGTGATTGGTAATGATATATCCGTTAGAAGTTGCAATAACACCCGATCCAACGCCCCATTGATCTGCAGTGTCTTCATCAAAAATAGAGTTGCCGTCCACCCTTAAAACCGACACACCTACTACTCCAGGTATGGATGATTTTGCAACGGACTCGGCAACCGATACCCCTGTTTGTGTCTGAGAGCTTAAAAGCTGAGGCTGGGGTATACCTGAGTTATCATTAAGTTGAGGTACAAGATTTTGCTGAGGCTGCTTGTAATAATTTAAAAACAATGCAATAACAAGGGTACTTAGAACCGCTGTGGACACAAGGATATATAGAATTGTTTTTCTCGTGTTATTTATTGAACGCATATAATCATCCTTTTATTTTTTTATTATTTATTATGCAATTGGAAGGATGAATTAATGCATTACAATAATTTTATTTTTCATTAGTTTTTTTGCTATTTACAAGTACGGCTATGCCTCTGTAAATTAGAAAAATTGATACAACTAATAAAATTAAATCAAAATACGACCCTGCTGAAAAGTTTGATTCAGAAAACTGGGTGAAAAGCGAAATGCTATTTATTAAACCTAATGTTAAGCCTATAATCAATAGCAGTACCGGATGTTTGACCATGTTTAGTAAGGGAACCGGAACTCTCCCGGTACCGACATAATATCCAGGATTGTATTGATTATTCTGCCATTCCTGTAAATCGGACAAATTCTTTTCAAATTCATTTATTTCATCATTAATATTGTCATTATTGATATTGTCATTATTGATATTGTCATCGCGTTCCATGAGGGCTACCTCCTTTTACTTTTATTGGTTATTTATGTATTAATTATATCAAATGTTAGTGTGTTTAGCAAGGTGCGGAATATAGACTGAAAACTGGTCCAAAGGCTAAAATTAGTTCTTATATCTCAACTCAACAACATAGCTCTTTCCATGCTCGGTCTCTATAATAACTTTAGAACCGTCGATATTCCAAAATGCCCTATCTATAAATTCATTAAGACCCGCTTTATATATAGTTGTACTATTACCAATACCATTATTTTTAATGTGAGCTGCTTTGACGTCAATACTATCTTCATTTTTAACAGTATACACAATTTTATTACCGTCAGCAGAGATATCAAATAGGCAAAGCGGATTTTCAACTATAACTTTTTCTTCTTTTGTAAGGGTATCAAATATATATATATTCCTTTTTGGACTGTTTCTAAGGCAATCCATGAAAACTACTCTTTTGCCATCATCGGAGAGGTGATAATAACCGGCGTGATCGGTTAGCCATTCTGCTTCTATGTCCTTTCTGGTCAAATCAATTCTATATAGTCTGTACACTAAAGAAGAGGATTGGCAATGGCCTGTAAAGTATATGTATCTTCCGTCACTAGAAAGCTTTGGCATGGATAATGCAATAAAATTATGCTTAAAGTCTATCAAAGTGTATTTCTCAGTACTATCTGTATTTAAATTATAGATAAAAAAATCAAAAGTATTTTTAGCAGAGTTTATGATATATATAACACTTTTTCCATCTACCGACCATCCACTGCCATTATAGGCGGAATAATTCATTGATATACCTTCCCCAAGCTTTATATTGGTAAATGAAGTGAATTCCTTACTAATATCAGTTACTTTAATAAGGTTATTCTTTATAGCATCATGTACATACACTCCAAAGGGCTTACCGTACTCCCCAAAACCCTTGTCATTAAGTATTATTTTAGTCTTATCCTGTGATATGCTGAACATACCGAATGTCCCGCTACTTTTCATGATTTTATTATTGGAATAAATCGATTTTTCTTCACCGTTATCTATAGAATAAAAAGTTGTTCCATTCAATTTATCATTATCGGATGTTTCTCTAAGGCATGAAAACACAATCTTATTATCTACACACCCTTCAATGCTTCTTTTTTCATATTCTAAAGTTTTTATATTTATGACTTCAGGTTTTGATGAAACCATTTCATAATCTAAAGTTTCATCATCTGGCAGTGATAATATTTTTGTACCTTTCTGTATAGAAAGATTGTAGGATAATGCGGCTCCCGTTGTTACAACAGATATTGTTGCAACCAGCAATAATGAAGTTAGATATTTTCCATTCAATTTAATCATAATTACTCACTCCGTTAGTTTCATAATCAGCAGGAATAGCTTAAATCAGCTTCCGGCTATTGATACAATTGTAGCAATAAGTTTTTTCGATTTTTTAGATAATTGTTTCAAAAATGTTAACTTTTAGCCGGAATCTGCAGGTGCACGCAAGTATCTTGATGCTCAATGCTGGTGATAAAGATTGTACCATTATGATTTTCGATAATCTGTTTTGTAATAAACAATCCAAGACCGGTACCTTCTGTCGTTTTAAACTTGCCTTTCTCTCTAAAAAACGGCTCAAATACTTTATCCAGTAGATTTTCGGGTATACCCATGCCATAATTTTTTACAGTTATTTTTATATCATTCTCTTCCCGATGTGCCTCTACTTCAATACATGCACTTTTAAAACTATATTTTATTGCATTATCAATTAAGTTAATAATTGCACTTCTTAAGTTGTCCTGGTTACCATTTATATATAGATTATCTTCAACATTTCTATGAATAACTATTTCTTTCTCTTTTGCCCTTATCTCCATTTTCGTGCAAACCGATTCTAATAAATCCGATATGCAGAAAATTTCAGATGTATCGCCGGTAGTATCTAAATTATGTCGAGAAATATCAAGGAGCTTTTGCACCAATCGTTGAAGGCGTTGACTCTCATCCTGTATATAACCGATTCCTTTTGTAAGCAATTCTGTGTCCGAATAATCTGTATCCTCTATCATCTGAGCATAACCCGATATTATGGTCAAAGGAGTTTTAAGATCATGAGTTACATTGTCAAAAAATTGTTTTCTGTAATTTTCAACATGGCTCAACTTTTCCTGTGTCATTAAAATAGCCTGGATTTGAGAATGGATTTGAATTCTCATTCTGTTAAATTGCTGAGCCAGATCACCGATTTCATCCTTTGACTCTATATCAATTTCTTCATCAAAATCACCATCAGCCATTCTTGTTGAATGTTCCTTTAGTTTAGCTAAAGGCTTCAGTATGCTGTAAGATATTATAAGAGAAATAGCAATAATACCAAAGCATGTTATTATTGAAAAAATACTTATTGATTTTATGAGATGATATCCGGAACGATAAAGTTTGGTGTAATCTTTTTGAAAACTGTAAATACCGATAAGTTCATTCTCAATTATAATAGGTATATAAAAGTCCGCTGATACAGATTGACCGTTGTAACTGATAGTACAGGAACTCTTCTTTTTTAAAGCAAGCTGAAGTGCTTCACTATCTTCAGAATATCTTTCTATATTATGAGAATCACTTGCTATTTTACCATCAGAAAAATATAAAACACCTTGTTCTGCCAACCTTTGATTTAAGTCTATGAGAAAACTTTTATGAATTTTATTGAGTTCACTTTTTAAATCCTGTACATCATTTAAAATAACGTATTGCTCAGCATATATATTGACGTTTTTATCAATTTTGCTAAGGTCATCAAAGATTATGTTTTCATTATTCTTTAGTATGCTTTTGTTAATAAAAAAGATCATTAATAGAAATGAAATTACTACAAGCAATGTATAACTTAAGAGAAGTTTATCCCTGATAGAAAATCTCATAGTATCCCCCTAATTGTCTAACTTGTAACCAACACCAAAGACAGTCTTTATTAACATGCCGTTACAATCACCGATTTTTTTCCTTAAACGTAGAATATGTATATCCACCGACCGCGTATCTATGGCGTAATCGTATCCCCACACCAGATCTAACAGCTTATCTCGTGTAAATACAACATTCTTATTTCTTGCCAGAAGGTGTAAAAGATCAAATTCCTTTGGTGTTAACGAAATAACTTGTCCATCTTTTGTTACTTTGCGTTCTTCAGTGTAAATATCTATATTCATTCTTAGTTTAATATGTCTCATATGCTGTCTTTTACTTTCAATTTCTTCAATTCTTCTAAAAGCTGCATTGACTCTTGCAATCACTTCACGGATGTCAAAGGGTTTGGTAATATAGTCATCTGCACCAAAGCTGAAACCTGTCACTTTATCAACAATATCAGATTTTGCCGTAAGGATAATTACAGGGATTTTATACTCGGATTTAACAGTTCTGCATATGTCAATTCCATTTATATCAGGCAGCATCAAGTCAAGGAGAAGTAAGTCAACTTTTTCCGATTTAAGCCTGTCCATTCCGCTATACCCTGAAAACTCAGCAATAGTTTTATATCCTTCACGCCTTAGTGCATATGAAAGCAGTTCCGAGATTCCCGCTTCATCCTCAATTATTAGAATTGTTTTTCTTGTATCTTCCACTGTCAAATTTTCACCACCATTTTGTCAGATAAAGATATATTCTGTATGTATTGGGCTATACCTTTTAAGTTTAGTTTATTTTATTGATAGTATATATTAAGGATGTTTCAATCTTGTTAACATTTAGCTTTTTATTGGTTTTTTTTAAATTTATGCACAGCATTTTATTGTGATGATAAACATGATATACTGGAAACAACGGGTCTTTTGTATCTATAGCATAAAACAGAATTCATCGGAAAGATGAGGAGGAAGAGATTAGGGAGAATATTTCATGAAAAAGTTATTGGTTTATCTTTCTGTATTGGTAATATTTTTGTTTAGTGGTTGTGGTAAAACTGAAAGTACATTAAATGAGAAAGGGAAAGTTGATTATACCACATTTTTAAGTGGTTTATATGATAATAAATCTTCTGATGAGGAACTTTATTTTTCTATAAGAGACCTGGACAATAACGGTATCCCGGAACTGGTCATTGCAAGAAATGGTGCAAATATAACCGTGTATACATATAACGATACGGTAGTTGAGATCGGAAATCATGATTTTGTAACAGGAACAACGAGACTGTTTTGTTCAGACAATCCATTGTATCCAGGTATATTTTTTTATTTTGCAGGCGGTGGATTAGATCATTATGGGTATCTAACCATTAAGGATAATAAGTTAATGTATGAGGAACTGTGGAATGAAGATTATTCAGGAGTATCAAAAGAATTGGGAATAAGCCGAGAAAAGATCGAAGAATTATCTGCTGATAAGCAAATTATAAATGAATCGAGAAAAGTTTATAAAGAGAATAATGATTTACCGTTTCAAAAACTCCAAATTTATAACTAATGTTGTTTGGTATTATTTGATATAATAATGTAAATAAATGATTTTAGAAAATATCATAGATTTTACAGATGATACCATGATGCAAAAGAAGTTGCTGAAGTTGGTGGTTTTGCAAATGTTTCTTTATAATTTGAGAATATAAATATTGGGAGGAATTACAATGTCCAAACATAGAATCTATACAACGAGTTTTGCTAAGGTATATCCACTTTTAGTTGCAAAGGCAGAGAAAAAGGGACGTACAAAATCAGAAGTTGATGAAATCATTTGCTGGTTGACCGGCTATACCCGGGAAGAACTAGAGGAACAATTGAAAAAGCAAGTAGACTGCGAAACATTTTTTAAGGATGCTCCGCTTCCAAACCCATCAAGAACTTTAATAAAGGGAGTTGTTTGCGGCATAAGAGTGGAAGACATAGAAGAGCCGATAATGCGAGAAATTCGGTATTTGGATAAGCTGATTGATGAATTGGCAAAAGGGAAATCTATGGAAAAAATACTTCGTAAATAATTATGGGAAGAATGATAACAATAAACGATGTTGTCAATTAGCTTATGATATAGCTAAAGTTTTTAACAAACAAATAGAAGAAGTTTTTAGCTTTACGGAAGATTGATAATAAATTGAATTTGCTATAATATCATAATTTTTTAAATTAGTGGAAATCTAATTAAAAACTCAGTTTCATCCTCATCACTCGTAACAGTAATTTTACCATTATATTCCTTTACAAATTGTCTTACAATATAAAGACCATAGCCATTATATCCACTTAAAGTGCCCTTTGTAGAAAAGCCAAGCTCAAATATTTTGCCAAGATTTTGTTTTAAAATTACAGGGCCATTATTACATATAGAAAGATTGTACATATTGTTTTCTATATACCCGAATATTGAAATGAATTTATGATTAGAGTGAGTTATATTATCCATTGCATCAAAAGCATTATCAATTATATTGCTGATAATGCTTATAAGTACTTGGTCACTGATTTGAAGCAAGTCTAATTTCGCATTAAAATCAACTTCAAGCCGGATTCCTTTCTCTGTTGCTTCATTATCCTTTACCGCAAGTAAGCTATTAATATAACTGTTACCTGTATCGTATGATTTAAAAGATGATTTTATGCTGTCTGTAAGTGAACTTATATACGCCTCTATTCTATCTAAACTATCATCTTTTCTCAGTTTGGTAATTGCCAAGATTGTATTTAAGTGGTTACCTATATCATGTTGATTCTTTCTTAAAATACCAATAAGCTTCTCCATATTTTGAAAGTTAGCTTCCTGAAGCTTTAACCTATAGTTTACTTTCATCTCCTTATCTCTCTCTTTATATTCAACCAGGCCGAATATTATAGTTAATGCACAAAGTGACATAGCGATGAATTGATTCGTTATTGAGTTCTGATATTGAAATCCTTCTTTCCAGAAAGAAACAACACAGAATAAAGAAAAAACATAGATTTGTGCTAATCCGGTAGGTACTCCATTTTTCTTATTATGAAATAGAATTTTTCAAATGATCCCATGTAATATTTGTTTAATAATAACACCAAAAGAAACTGAATTATTCTTATAATCAAGCCACCAAAAATCAAAAATCTTGGTATAATTATTATCTCTAAGTAACCTTTTCTAAATATAAGCATACTTATTAAAATAAGTAACAGTTCAGTTATCGTAAATAAAATTGATACTAGCATTACTGTTACAAATGATTTGCCAAATGATGTTTTAGTAATATTACCTATAAACACAATATAAAAAATTATATAGAGTATAGTATGCAGACCTGATGTTGATATTAATGAATCTAAATAAAAGCAGAATACATTATATGTAAGTAAATATAATATTGATTTTAATTTGTTATTAAAAATAAATTTTTTTTGTCCAATAATAAATGTATAGAAAAGTAAAGCTATAATGCCCTCTAATGTATTATTAAAGATTGAAATTAATGTTAAAACTTCTTTAATCAATTTTTTACTCCCAGTTAAGAAAATTACTAATGAAGGTAAAGTTATCAATAACTAGCAATTGATTATACAATGTCATTTTTATGATGAAAATAGCTAGTATGTAATTATTATTATATAACATCATCTACAGATTTGATGATCTTCTTTACGCTTTTTTCAAATTTTGGGCGTGGTAACATTACCTGGTGAGAACAGCCAAGACACTTTATTCTGAAGTCTGCACCGGTTCGTGTTATTTCCCATTGCTTGTTTCCGCATGGATGCTGTTTTTTCATTTCAACTACATCACCGACATTAAACTTAATGGGCATATTATCTCCTCCGAAAACAAAATGTTATATACTAAAAGAATACTTTACAGAAGTCTTTGCTTGTAAAATTTTATATTGGCTTTGTCAAACTCAGTTTTAACGAGTTCACGAAATCTTCTTTCAACTGCATATTGCTCGTTAGCCAATGTTTTTGTAGTTACTCTCAAAACTAAATTATCCCTAGTAAACTCTACTATTCCAAGTACTTTTGGAGCTTCTACTATTACATCAAATTCTTTTGCAACCTCTTCGCATATTTTATTTATAATATCTTTTGCTATGCTTAAATCTGCTTCGTAGGATATTGGGATATCAATGTTTGCCAGTTTATCACCTTTTGAATGATTAATGACCTTTTTAATTTCTCCATTTGGTATTATATAAAGGTCTCCATTAGAATTTCTTACTCGTGTAACTCTTAATTCAATATTTTCTACTTTTCCGGTAAGATTGTCAATTGTAATAACATCACCAACCTCAAATTGGTTTTCAAAAACCAAAAAGAATCCTGATATTATATCTTTGATAAGGCTTTGTGCTCCAAAACCTATAGCCAATCCTCCTATACCTGCAGCAGTCAATACCGATTTGATGTCAAAAACATCTGTTAATATAGATAATACAGCCAGTATGTATATTAAATATTTGAATGTACTTCGTGTTAGGGTTGACATTGTGTCAATACGTTTAATATTTATGCTGTATTTAAAATTCTTTTGTTTTTCAAAAGTCTTTTTAATAATAAAATTACCTACTTTGACTACAATTATAGAAATAAGTATTATTACTAAAGACTTTATTGTAAGTAGTACCGGAGAATTCATGTTTCCAAAAGCTGACTCAATTGATTTTATAATACCATTCATATATTTACCTCTCTAAGATATATTAAAAAGGAGTCATCAAAGATTTTAACATATTATATGTCATTATTCCATAATATATATAATCAATGTTAATACAATAAATATAGACTAAAATAATAGAACACTTCAACTGTTTTTGAAGTGTTCTATTATTTTTGCACAAAGAATAAAGGATATAGAATAGAGGATATAAAGAAGATTTAATAATAGAGGATATCATGCAAGGCTACTTTCTGAAGCACTTTGGTGTTTTAGGTTGATAAAATATCCACGCACAAGCAGTACTACTTACTAAGACTGAAATAATAAAGAGTGCCGATGACAGTAGCATTAATAATTTGTTTTTCATAAATAACATCCCCCTGTCCCTTTATTTAATAGAGTATACTCTATTAGAGCAAATTAATTTTTTTTTGCTTTCATATCTGAATTTACATCGTTCTTCATAGAAATAAGTATATTTTTAACTTCATTATAGTCTTCATATTCCATTAATCTACAAAGATAGTCAATATTCTGAAAAACTTCTCTATTATCATATACCCTTTTTTGTTCCTCTTCTTTTTGAATATCTCTTCTCATTTTAAATACATTTACTACAATGACTACAGTAAATATAACGACAAACGCCAAATTCATTGCAATTAAGACTTTATCGCTAAAAGAATTAAATAATTCTTTATTCGACCAATATATCCTAAAATTAAAAATAATAATTAAAAATGTAAATAGCAATTGCAGAACAACATAACGTACTCTGGTTAAATAATATATGCTTATGTGTTTTTTCTTGAAATTTAGTACTTTTAAATTTAACTTGAAGAGGATTAATGTTATTATACTGAATATCAAAAAAGATGCTACGAATAACATTCGTTTTAAAAATTCATCTCTTTCAATATCATTAAAGCTGTAATTCGTAACAATTAATCCTATATTAGTAACTACAGCCTGTGTAATTGTTAGTACAATAAAAGCTAATAATGCTGCAACTATTGCTTCAAGAAAACTTGAGTTATATAGAAAAAATATTGTAACTGTAAGTATTATAAGATTTAATATAGCAGTAAGTGTGGTATTCGAATTACATATAAAATTTATACTGGCAAATGCTATTGAAGTAATAAGAGCTACAGCAATAACATTATAGAATTTTACAGTATCTTTTTTCCTAAGTATAGTCCAAATAAAAAACGATAGCAAAAATTCTTCAGGAATTGACATGGTTAAAAACTCAATCAGCGAAAACTGCTCCATATACTATAATTCCTTCCTCCAAATTATGATAACAATAATACAGTACCATATTTTTTAAGTAAACACAATAACTCAGAGGAATTCGACAACATATTATATATTGCAACAAAACTTGATGCTAAGTTCTAAATATCCAACATACAATAAGTGACAAATGAAGGCCAAAAAGTACATAAAACGCATTAATACCAAGATTGTCACACCTTTTATACTTATAAATTATCATAAGGTTTTGGGGAGTTCAATACAAAGCTTAAAAACGACAAAATATGCTTAAAAACGACAAAACATGCCGGCTGATATACTATTGTAAGCTATTATGTAATAAAAAATTATTTGCAACTTTGAACCAAACCTTCAAATAGAGCTAGAAAAATTTTATCAGATTCCCACATCAGTTCGGGATGCCATTGAACTCCCAATGCAAATCTATGATTTTTATATTCTATACATTCGATTATACCGTCTTCCGAAGTTGAACTTATTTCAAATCCGGGTGCTAAATCCTTCACTGATTGATGGTGGAAAGAATTAACTTCTATTGTATTTGATTTTAATAATTTATTTAGCAGTGAACCTTTCTTGATGCTGATCTTATGAGTTGGATACCAGCTAGGAGCAGCTTGTGAATGCTTAATAACATCTTTGTCCTTAATTTGTGAGTGTATATCCTGATAAAGGGTGCCTCCCATAGCAACATTCATTATCTGTATACCCCTGCATATCCCAAACAAAGGTTTGTTCAGTTCAATGGCTCTTTTGATTATATATATTTCCATTATATCTCTGTATGGTGAAATGTCCCCATTGAAAGGATGGTTTATTTCATTGAAGTATTTAGGGTCTACATCGGGTCCTCCTGAAATGAGAAACCCGTCGCAGTACTCCACTATATTTTCCAAAATATCCCGCTCTGTGCACATGGGCAACAAAACACCGAGGCCTCCGGCTTCATTGACACCTTCGCAATAACCCTTTTTTATGAAAGTCATCTGATTGGTATAGTCATACCATGGAGTAATACCTATTAAAGGACGTTTATTGCTCATATAATACCTCCACGTAAAAAGTAAATTAATACATCCAAAAATATTTTGAATGACAAAACAAATATCGTAAAATATGCTTAAAAGTTTATTCTAAATATCATATGCAAGTATAATGGCTTTTGCAATTTCTTTCATTGAAATGCCCTTATCCATGCTTTGCTTTTGTATTCTTTTAAAGGCTTCTGCTTCAGAAAGATTAAGGTGTTTCATCAAAAGACCTTTGGCTTTTTCAACCTCTTTTCTGGTGACCAGCAGTTCCTTAAGATCAGTGATTTCCTTTTCTAATGTATTAATTTTCTTTCTCGCTCTAAACATTAGGTCTATTGTATTTAAAAGAGTTGTCTTTCTCACAGGTTTAGTAATACAAGAAAATCCTATATCATCATCCGGCTCCTCAACAAGGGCTTTTTGAGATTCGGTTGCAATTAGAATAACATCACTTAATTTATCTTCCAATATTATCTTTGCTACCTCGAAGCCGCTGGATACCGGTAAATCATAATCAAGGACAACCAAATCAGGACCGAGTGTACGGACCCTTCTTAGACATTCCTGATCGTCTGATACCTGTCCTACAACGATAAAACCGCTTTCGGTGAAAAGTGTTTTAAATTTTCCTGATGAAACATCATTATTCATAGCAATTAAAATTCTTGGAGATCCCACACAACACACCCCTGTTACTTTAGAATTAAATGTTTAAAATTTTTTGTAATCAATTGTTATTAGTTAAATTTTCCATACATAAATTAAGACAGCCGAACCTAAAGGTCCGGCTGCTCCATTGCTGCTGGTATAATTCTACATAGCATATTCAATTTATTATTTTAATTAAATTAATATTTAGTTAAATATTGATCAATTTCCCACTTGGTTATTTTTGTGCTATAATCCTTCCATTCATCTTTTTTGGCTTCTATAAATTTATTAAAAACATGCTCTCCCAATACTTCTCGTGCAAGTTCACTCTTGCTTAGCTCGTCTATAGCTTCCTTCAAATTGCCCGGAAGTGAATCAATACCTTCTGCCTTACGCTGTTCATCAGTCATTTCAAAAATGTTTTTATCTATAGGTGAAGGTGGTTCAATTTTATTCTTAATACCATCAAGTCCGGCTGAAAGAATAGCTGACAGTGCCAAATACGGATTACATGATGGATCCGGACATCTTAATTCAACTCTTGTTGCAGAACCTCTTGCAGCAGGAATCCTTATTAGAGGACTTCTGTTTCTGGCTGACCATGCAATGTATACAGGTGCCTCATAGCCGGGAACAAGTCTTTTATATGAATTGACAAGAGGGTTTGTAATAGCAACTATAGACCTCATGTGCTTCATAATCCCACCTATAAAATAATATGCGTCTTTGCTTAACTGCAGCGGATCCTTTTCATCATAGAATGCATTTTTACCGTTTTTGAATAGTGACATATTGGTATGCATTCCCGAACCATTAATACCAAATATGGGCTTTGGTATGAATGTTGCATGGAGACCGTTTCTCTGTGCCACCATTTTTACAACAAGTTTGAATGTCATTATATTATCTGCTGTTTTAAGAGCTTCACCGTATTTAAAATCAATCTCATGCTGGCCTGGAGCTACTTCATGGTGAGAGGCTTCAATTTCAAAACCCATTTCTTCAAGAACCAGACACATATCTCTGCGTGCATTTTCTCCAAGGTCAACAGGTCCTAAATCAAAATAACCGGCATTGTCATGGGTTTCTGTTGTAGGGTTTCCTTCGTTGTCTGTGAGGAACAGAAAAAATTCGCATTCAGGACCTACATTAAATTCATCATAGCCCATATCCTTTGCCTTTTTTATTGCTCTTTTAAGTATATACCTCGGATCACCTTCAAACGGTGTTCCGTCAGGGTTATAAACATCACATATCAATCGTGCAACTTTTCCTGCTTGAGGTCTCCATGGAAAAATTGCAAGAGTATTTATATCCGGTCTAAGATACATGTCTGATTCTTCAATACGTACAAACCCTTCTATTGATGATCCGTCAAACATGCATTTGTTGTCTAAAGCCTTTTCCAGTTGTTCAACAGTTATGGCAACATTCTTCAATATACCGAATATATCAGTGAACTGAAGCCTTACAAACTTAACATCCTGCTCTTTCGCGATCCTTAAAATATCTTCCTTCGAAAAGTTAGACATATACAACACACCTTTCCAATATTATTAAACATTCCTAATTAACTCAATGATCATAAAAACAGTAAAAAAGCGTACTCAAAGAAGGTCATAACCTCATTTGAGAACGCCATTGTTCAAATAAGCTTTGTTCAAATATCTATCGAATATATCGATTCACATAGATTATATCATAATAGAAATACAATGCAACAATTATTTTTATTAAATATTTGATATACTGTTGTTTGATATATTCTATGCAGTTACCTTCTTAAGTGCTTCACTTTCGTTGCCGTAAATCTCAATAAATCTATTTAGCCTTGTTACCTCAAACAAATTCATAATTTCAGGTAATAGATTGCAAAGTACCATTCGTCCATTCATTTCTTTGAATTTCTTATAGGTATCTATGATTATACCGAGTCCGATACTATTCATATAGATAATACCTTCCATGTTTACTATTACAATCTGACCGGCACTTTCCTTTACGAGATTATCAAGGAGATCTTTAAATTCATTCTGCGTAGATATTCTCACTTGACCTATAAGTTTAACAACTTTGACGTTGTTTAGTTCCTTGACTTCAACTTTCATTGCTTAAGCCCCCTCTGAAATTTTTAGCCTGATAAATCTTCTAGTCCTGGTATATTATTTCAATAGTAATTCGAAATAAATTATAAGGCTATAACACTAAGTAAAAAGACAATTCTTTAATTAACGCAAATTAACGCAAGATCAATATTGAATCAATACAGTTAGCTTGTATCAATCTAATTATATATCAAATAAAGATTAAATTCAATAAGTTTGGGGATTATAGATTGGATAAATTCTTACAAATGCTTATATTACCAGATTTAGCAGTGATTTTGAAGGTAACGAACTGCAGAAGAATGGTAAGCATATCTTTACAGTTCGTTATCATTTAAAAATGTAAACCATTTCTTATTCAGTGTACTTTTCAAATGAATCCTTACCTACACCACATAATGGGCAAACCCAATCATCAGGGATATCTTCAAACGATGTTCCGGGTGCAATTCCGCTGTCCGGATCCCCCACTTCTGGATCATAAATGTAACTACATACAGTACAGATATACTTGTCCATCAAAATCACTCCTTAATAAGATTTTTTTGGTGCTTAGCAATGAGATTAAAAATCACAAGCAATTTTTGATTTTATACCCATCGCATAGTATATTATAACAAATTATTCATATATATTTAATTAATTAAATTTTATAAAAAAATCATTTCCTGGCTATAATTCTTTAAAAGAGGATTTTTTCATTGCTTTGGCGAATTATTATCGTGAGGTGTTTCATATGCTGATAAATACTTGTTTGACCATGGGATATAAATGTAATTTTTGCGGATCTTTTGAATTTTTTAATGTTTCGCTTTTTAAGCTGCTGGGTAAAAGAGCACATACTTTTACCTGTCGCTGCAATAATTCAAAAATAATTGTTTTCAATGATAATATAAGTGATTTTAGAATTAATATTCCATGTATAGGTTGTGACAGCAATCATATATTTACGTTATCAAGAAATGACCTTTTAATGAAGCCTGTCAGTGTTTTACACTGTCCCCATACAGGAATTGAATTGTGTTTTATCGGTGCGGATGAAGAGGTTAGGAAGAGGATAGACAGTCTTGAGAAAAAATTTGATGAGTTGATTGATTTATTTGGATATGATAAATACTTTTTAAATACGCAAGTTATGCTTGATGCCTTGAACAAAATTCATGATATAGCCGAAAGCGGAAATCTCTACTGTGAATGTGGCAGCAATGAGGTTGAACTGCTTCTTTATGAAGACAAAATAAACCTAAAATGCTTAAGATGTTTTGCAAGCACGGTAGTTGATGCATCTTCAAATAAGGATTTAAAGGATATATTAAAAAGAAATCATATAATGCTGACTAAAAAGTCCAACGATTTTATAAAAAGCTCTGCAAAGCATTTGGTGCAAAAGGCTGATGACAAACAGTGCTGAATGTAAATTGAAACAACGGTATTGGTTTTTCTATATCATGTCAAATGGAAGGAAATAATTTACAACATTTCCTAACTGCGTTGACAAAGTATTTTTTGAGTGCTATAATGTTGACAAAGTAGCAATCGTTTATCTCATCTACACAAAAATCTTCTGTTTTTGAAGGTTGTAGTTGTACATCTACTTGAATGAATTCCCAAAACGATGGAAATAAATATATAAAGCTTATATAAGGTGGTGGACTATGGAGGGTATAAATCTCGAAAGCAAAACCCTTGAAGATTTACGTTATATTGCAAAAATGATGGGACTAAAAAGTATAATGAAATATAAAAAAAGTGAATTAATTGCGAAAATATTAGAGTCCGAAAACAGCAATATAGATCAAAGTAACGAAAAAGGGGAAAACGTACAAAAAGAATCGGAAAAAGGATCAGATAAAAAGAATGATAAGGAAGAAAGTCAGGCTCCAAAGCAAGAAGAAAAAAAAGAAGAAAGTGAGCCTGTACTTAAGAAATCCAGACGAGGAAGACCTGCAAAAGCAGCCTCTGAGAAAGAAGCTGAAAATAAGAACACAGCAAAAGCTGAGGATAAGGAAAAAGAAAATACAAAAGAAAATGTAAATGATAATGATGTAAATGATAATAAAAAATCAGAAACTAAAACAAAAGAAAAACGTGGGTCAAGGCTTAAAACAAGTAAATTGTCTGATAATAAAACACCCGAAAACATAAAAACAAATGATATTGAAAAGGCTGATGAGAAAGCAGAGAAAGCAGAAGATGCTGAGAAAACACAGTCAGATAATTTGCCCGAGCCTTCCATGCCTAAAATAAGTGAAGAAGCTTTAGAGACATCAAATGTTGATAAAATCAATCCAAAAGATATTAAAGAACAATCGGAAATAAACGCCGAAGGTGACATTGCTTTAGAAAGTGATAAATCAGCTGCAGACAAGGATAAAGCTGCAAGCGAAAGCAGAAGGGTAGAGTCCGGCAAAATAAGAAAGTTTGATCAACCAAAAGAATTTAAGGCTGGGCAAAAAAATGAAAACAGAGTAGAAGCTAAAACGGAAAATTTATCCGATCAGAATACTGTTCAAAAAAGTGACGTGGTAAATGAACAAAAGCCTGAAATGAAGGTGGAAATAAAGACTGATTTCAAGCCTGAGGTCAAAAATGAAAGTATTCTACAGGCTACTGTAGAAAAAGCCACTCCTATAGAGAAGCCTATTCCTGTAGACAAACCCACTTCCACTGAGAAAATAGAAAGTGATGATCCTGTTGAGGGAGTTTTGGAAGTATTGCCTGATGGATATGGTTTTTTAAGAAGTGATAACTATTTATCGGGAGCAAAGGATGTGTATGTTTCTCCTTCTCAGATCAGGAGATTTAGCCTTAAAACCGGTGATAAGATAAAGGGTAAAGGTAGAATACCCAAAGAAGGTGAAAAATTTCAGGCACTTTTATATGTCCAATCTGTAAACGGTGATTCGCCTGAAGTTGCTTCTAAAAGAATACCTTTTGAATATTTGACTCCCATATATCCGGATCAAAGAATTACACTTGAAACTTCACCAAGGGAACTTTCTACAAGATTGATTGATATGATAGCTCCTATCGGTAAGGGACAGCGCGGTATGATTGTTTCTCCTCCGAAGGCCGGTAAGACAATGCTGTTAAAAAAGATTGCCAACAGCATTACTACAAATTATCCCGAAATGGATTTGATTGTGCTTCTTATTGACGAAAGGCCTGAGGAAGTAACCGATATGCAGCGTTCAATAAAGGGAGAGGTTATATATTCTACCTTTGACGAAGTACCTGAGCATCATATTAAGGTTGCGGAAATGGTACTTGAGAGAGCACAAAGGCTTGTTGAGCAAAAGAGAGATGTTGTAATATTATTGGATAGTATAACAAGGCTTGCAAGGGCATATAACCTTACCATTCCGCCGACAGGAAGGACATTGTCCGGAGGTCTTGATCCGGGAGCACTCCACAAGCCAAAAAGGTTTTTTGGAGCTGCAAGAAATATTGAGTTTGGGGGCAGTCTTACCATTATGGCTACTGCTTTGATAGAAACAGGTAGCAGAATGGATGATGTTATATTTGAAGAATTTAAGGGAACGGGTAATATGGAGCTTCATCTTGATAGAAGACTTTCAGAGAAGAGAATATTCCCTGCAATAGATATAAACAAATCCAGTACAAGAAGAGAAGAATTACTCCTTAATCAAAAGGAACTTGAAAGTATTTGGGCTATAAGGAAGGCAATGAGCAATATGGGTACGGCTGAAGTTACAGAAATGATTGTTAACAAACTCATGCAGACAAAGAGTAATGAAGAATTTCTTAAGACTATCAATATTAATTTTGGGGATAAATAAGTTTTAGGAATTAAAATAAGTAAGGTGTAAGTTTAATTTTAAACTTACACCTTTTGCAGGTTACTATAGATTTGAAATAGTGGTGATATTATGGTGAACGTTACTAAAACAAAAAATAAAGGAAAAAATTATAAGAATGAAAAAAAATGTGATAATAATTTTAGCGGAATTGTTCAACAGGTAATTAAAAGATTTTACGTTCCGATTCTATCAATTTTTTTGTTGTTGGTTTATGCAGTATTCTTTCTAAATGATAAAAGTATCGGTACAACCGATATTCAATTATCATTTTTTATTTGTATCATACCTGTTATAGGTTATGCTGTATATTTAAAAATTAAGAAGAAGCTTGATACCGATTCTATGGCAGTTATGATTATTATTACAGGAATACTTTTAAGAGTTGTTTATACACTTTATACTCCTTTTACAATCAGGCAGCATGATGTAATTGGAAGTTCATTCAGTCATCTTGATTATGTCAGGTATGTGGCAGAAAAGTTTTCTTTGCCGAATATAGGCTATTGTCAGGCATATCATCCGCCACTGCATTATATAATTTGTGCAGTATTTTACAAACTGGGTAAGATAATAGGACTAAGCAATTTCTACTCCTTCAGGCTTGTTCAAATTGAGATGGTTTTCTTAAACAGCATGACATTGATATATTTTTATAAAATATTAAAGGAATTTAAGCCTAAGAAATTGGTAACATTGGCGGCTTTAGCGATATTTGCATTTTTCCCTTACAACATATACTTTGCATCCTTCTTGAATAATGATAATACAATGTATTTCTTCTACATAATTGCTGTATATTATATGATCAGGTGGATGAAGGACAAAACCATAAAGAATGTAGTTTTAATGGCTCTGTTTTTGTCTCTCACCATGCTTGCGAAGAAAAATGGTATAATACTTGTTCCTATAGCTTTAGCTGTGTTTGCTGTAACAATTTTACGGGATAAGAGGAATTATAAATATATTCTTAGGCAGGCGGGTGTTTTTTTGACCATTTCCATACCTCTGTGTATAATTTTCCCAATAAGAAATTTTGTAAAGTTCGGACAAGGGCTTTTGTATGCTCCTGATGTTAATTTTGAAAGATATGCAAATACACTTAAAAATCTATTATATATTCCGATAAAAGGCTTTATTGAGCAGCCCTTTACACAAGATCCTTTTACAGGCAGAAACGAATTGTTTGCAGATTATGTATTGAAGTCATCACTTTTTGGAGAATGGCGATTTGAAGGACTTGAGAGAATTGCAACATTATTGTTATTTGTGACATCTGCTTTGATAATCATATTGGCTGTTTATTTGATTGTTCAGAATGTAAATCTTTTAAAAGGCAAAGGGTTTATAATGCTGTTATGCTTAATATTACCTTTTGGGCTTTTGCTTCAGTCCCGATTATCTTTTCCTGTAGTATGTGCTCAGAACTTTAGATATGCCGGTGTTGGTTTAATAGGAGTGGCATTCTTTTACGGACATGCAATTAATAAATTTTCTAACACCAGGTTTAAATTTTTGAAATACATATTCGCATTAATTACTGTAGCATTTTGTATAATTTCGGCAGCTTTTATCCTCAATATAGGTGTTGCACCGGAGGGCGTATATGATTATTCATTTACTGTAGAACTCAATTAAGCATTAACCAAATCTGCAATTAATTGAAAAATGAATAAGTTCTGTTCTACCCCTTGATATTACTGGATTTCTGAAGTCAAGGGGTAGAATGATTTATATGCATAAAAAATATTTTATCAAATAAAATTCCTTCTATTGACATGGAGCTTATACTGAGATATAATCTCAGTGTCGAATTATTTCAGTTTTAAATATTAATAATATTACACCTGAGTGATAACTGTGGATAAACGCAAAAGTTATACACAGTTTTTGCACACATATTTTTATTTACATAATACTAAAACGGTTAACGTGTTGTAAATCAACGGTTTTAGGATTTTTATTCTATGATAAGTTATCCACAGATATGTGGATAATATCTACTTATTATTTAGTTGGTTTGCTTTCCGGGAGCGGAAGTTTATTATTTAACATTTCTTCGATTTTTTCAAAAACTTTATTGTTAAAAAGTATGTTTTTATGGTTTGCGGCATTAAGAATACTACCGTCTAATAATTTATCTATTGTAAGATTATTTTCTCCTACATTAAAAACCTCTGTATCGATTTTCCATTCATCAAGGCTTGCACTTTCAGCAGTTACAACTTCATCATATTGCCCTAAAATACTCCCTGTATAAATAAATTTGTTTAATCCGTTATTTAACATTGATGGTAATATTTTTGACAATAGTGGATTATCGGGAGTAAGGTCTTTAATGCCCTGATCATTATAAAGTTTTGTACCTAAAGATGCCCAATAGGACCCCTTATGAGGTACCGATACGAATATAATTTTATTTATGTTATCTTTAGCCACATAATCGGGACTACAGCTGTAATACCTGGCTACAAGGCCGCCCATACTATGGGCTATTATGTCGAATTTGTTTATCTGGATTCCTTTGGTTAAGTAATCATGCTGTTGAGTACTTAAATAATTGTCCAATTCTTTAGCACCATTCTCTACGCCCAATTCTGATTTATAGGCAGGTATCAAACAATCAAATTTCTTTTTTAATAAAAAATCCTTCATCCCTTCAAATATGTCGGGCTGTTCCTGATAACCATGCAGTAGAACAACCGGTGGACGTATAAGTTTGACTGAAGTCACGGAATTTACATTTGTAGTGTAAATGCGAGCTGTTATATTTATTGTTGTCTCAACATTTTCAGATACGTTTAACTGTTCAGGAGGAAGGTACTTTATTATAGCTTCACCCATAGAGTCTGTTCTTGATTCGGATGGGTATACATTGCCTATATTAGGGCTTACAAAAAAATTTAAAGGTATATTGGCACATGGGTTTCCGTTTATATCACGAACTTTAGCTATAAGAACCAAATGATTTTGCTTGTCACATGAAAGGGAATCAACATTCATATTTGCTTTATAAATATTGATTACAAGATTATTGTCAAAAAATATTTTATACTTTAAATAATCAGAGACATTTTGGAAGCTGCATAATAATACAAATAACAGTATTATACCTATAGTGTATAAAATTGGTATGAATCTCTTCATATGCCTCAGCCTTTACTTGTATATATTATATAAATATTATATAAAGTTAATGAAAGTATATAAATGGCAATATCAGGCAGTTCTAAGACTTTATGAACCATATTTTTCATAAATTTTTTTTACGTATTAAAGGAAAAATAAAACGTAGTCTTATTTATAAATAAAAAGGAGATGATTTGGTTTGAAAGTTAGAGAAATTATGACAAAAAACATTGCATATGTAAATCCCAATAGTTCAGTTGTTGAAGCCGCACAGCTTATGCAAAAGCATAATGTAGGTGTTATTCCTGTTTGCGACCAAAGTGGTGTTGTAGGACTTGTTACCGACAGGGATATAGTTGTAAGAAATATTGCTCATGGAAAGAGCCCTAACGATACGCCTGTTAAGGATGTAATGACATCACAGGTAACTACAATTTCACCGGATTCCGATATTGATGATGCTACAAAATTAATGTCGCAGAATCAAATAAGAAGGCTTCCTGTAGTTGAGAACAACACACTGGTTGGTATTATCTCGTTGGGTGATATGGCAGCGGATCAAAGATTTGATACAGAAGTATCTAAAGCACTTGCGGACATATCTATACCTGCAAAGCCACAAAAAATGCCTAAAAAATAAAAATGGTAAAAAGTTCATGTAATAATATATTATAATGGGTTAATAATAATATCAGAAGTGCTTGATGAAACTTTTAAGTTAAAATATAAAGCTTTATTTAAGTGATTTATATTTTGACAAAAGTTAAATAAACTTAATATGAATTAAGCTATCAAGCATTTCGACGTTAAATATTTATACCGTTTGTATTTTTACGGTTAATGTTTAACGATAATATTACACTGATAATTCAATAAAGCATGCATGCTGACAACTATTGTTAAATAAGTTATTGTATTGATCTTACATTTGGCAGTGCAAAATGATTAAATTAATTTTATGATTTTTGTGGTGGACGAATGTATAAGATTAATCGTAACTTAATTTAAAATTGAATAATCTCTTACATTTGTCTATCAAGAAATAACATATTCAATATGTTATGAACACTGCCGAATGTAAGAATTAAAAAGATTTTAAATATATAATTATTATTATATTTTAACTATAGTTGTTTGAATCAGGTGTAATAACTAAAATGAGGAGGTATTAGCTGTGAGTAGGCAAAGAAGTATCATGTCTGATAAGCTTAAGACAGAGATAGCAAAGGAGCTTGGAGTCTACAACACGGTGGAAACTGAAGGTTGGGGATCGGTATCGTCAAGGAACTGCGGTAATATCGTCAGAAAAGCCATTGAGATAGCGGAACGTAACTTTGAAGGAAAATAGCCTCATCATATAAAGAATGGTTCTTAAATTAGTGTATGGATATGATAAAATGATCCTAGGAAATTTAAATATCTTGCAGTTTAATGAATTGTTCTAAAAATAGGGTAGTCGGCATTTAGCCGACTACCCTATTTGAATTTAGATATATTAATACATGTGGTAATGCTTTAAAAATCCAATTTGATCTGGTTATCTTCCCTGTCTTCATCCTTTAAATAACATCCTATTGCCGGGATGTTCTTTGTCCTGTAGTAATCCGGGTTTGAAAAAGAAACTTCACTTGCTTTTTTTATTTTAACAAGCTTGCTTCCCTTTTTGGAAAGGAGTACCTGAACTCCCTGAGAATCTCTGGTGGTTTTTGGGTTTATCGATGCTGTATTGAATATCAATACTTTGTCAATATTGCTGTAAGCCACAAGATCCATATCTTCTGCAATATACATTATACTTATAAGCGGTGACAAATCGGAATATGCATTTGCCAGCTTTTTGCGGTTGGTTTTTGTGGCATAACTGCTTAAGTCTATTTTTGCAGCTTTTCCATTTTCAAAGAAAAACATCATATAGCCCTTATAGTCATCTGTTGCAGCTAGATATATAATCTTTTCATCGACATCAAGCTGGAGAATATTGGTAAGATACTCTCCGAGGCTACTTGCTTTACAGTCGTTAAGTTCGTAGGTCTTCATTTTATAGACCGTAAACTTGTTTGAGAAAAGCAGTAAATCCGATTTGTTATGTGTTTCAAGCTCCTGTATTATAAAGTCATCATCCTTGAGCTTGTGATCAGGACTTGTACGCAGCGATGTAAGTGCTATTTTCTTTAAATAATTATGGTCTGTGAGGAAAAGCTTAAGGTTATAGTCCTCAATAAAATGCTCTTGTGTTATTTCCTCAATATGATGCTCATGTATTATTTCAGTACGTCTGTCACGACCGTATTTTTTGCTGACTTCGGAAAGTTGCTTTGCTATGATTTTGCGGATCTTTTTTTCATCGTTATAAATACTGTTTAATTCTTGAATTTCCTTTTCAAGATCTTCTATTTCGCTTACCCTGTTAAGGATATACTCTTTATTAAGATTTCTAAGCTTAATCTCCGCTATAAACTCCGCCTGAGTGTTATCTATGTTAAAACCGCTCATAAGGTTGGGAATTACCTGAGAATCCTGCTCTGTTTCCCTGATTATCCTGATGGCTTTATCTATATCCAAAAGAATCTTTCTAAGACCTAAAAGCAGGTGCAGCTTATCTTTTTTCTTTTCAATATCATAGAGAGTCTGTCGCTTAATGCAGTTTATCCTGAAAGCCACCCATTCCTTAAGTATTTCACGAATCCCCATAACTCTAGGGCTACCCTTAACAAGCAGGTTAAAATTACAGCTGAATGTATCCTGCAATGGAGTAAGCTTAAATAGCTTATTCATTAATGCTTCCGGGTCAGTGTTTCTCTTGAGGTCAAGGGTAATCTTAAGACCATTTAAGTCCGTCTCGTCGCGTACATCGGTTATTTCTTTTATTTTACCGTATTTGATGCAGTCTATGACAGAATCTATAATTGCCTCGGTAGTTGTTGTATATGGAATTTCATAGACCTCTATGCAATTGTTTTCCTTATCGTATTTATACTTTGAACGAAGTTTGAAGCTGCCTCTTCCCGTGTTGTATATTTCCCTTATATCCTTTTCGACATAAATAAGCTGGCCGCCCGTAGAAAGATCAGGAGCTTTAAGATATTGCAATATATCAACATTTTCATCGTTTAAAAACTGGATGGTAGTCTCACAAACTTCTCTAAGGTTGAAACTGCATATATTGCTTGCCATACCTACTGCTATACCCTGATTTGCATTAACAAGGAGATTGGGGTATGTAGTAGGAAGCAATGTTGGCTCCTTCATGGTACCGTCATAGTTATCTATAAAGTCTACCGAATTTTTCTCAAGATCTCTAAATAGCTCTTCACAAATCTTATCAAGCTTTACTTCGGTATAACGGGGAGCTGCAAACCGCATATCTCGTGAATATTGCTTTCCGAAATTCCCTTTTGAATCCACAAATGGAAGAAGCAAAGCTTCATTTCCCGAGGTAAGGCGCACAAGAGTTTCATAGATAGCCATATCACCGTGAGGATTAAGCTTCATGGTCTGGCCTACAACATTGGCAGACTTTGTTCTGTTTCCCGTAAGCAGACCCATTTTATACATGGTATAAAGAAGCTTTCTATGTGAAGGCTTAAATCCGTCTATCTCAGGTATTGCCCTTGAAACTATTACACTCATTGCATAGGGCATATAATTTTTTTCAAGAGTTTCAACAATTTTTTGCTCAACTTTATTTTTGTACGACATTGCACTTTTCTCCTTAAATCTTAAAACAAATGATCAAATCTTGCATATACTAACTTATATCAATCATTTCAATGTATTTATAACCGTTCTCTTCTATAAAGCTTTTTCTTCCTGAAAGATTGTCGCCAAGAAGAAGGTCAAAATACTCTGCTGTTTTTTGATAATCATCGGGAACAACCTGTATCAGTCGGCGGGTTTCAGGATTCATCGTAGTTTGCCACATCATTTCAGGTTGATTTTCTCCAAGCCCTTTTGAACGTTGGATTGAATATTTCCCGTTCATTTTAGCTGTTATTTCCGCTTTTTCTTTATCAGAGTATGCAAAATAAGATTTGTTTTTGTATGTTATCTCGTAAAGTGGAGATTCTGCTATATAAACCTTTCCCTCTCGTATAAGTGTTGGGGTCAGGCGATACAACATGGCAAGAATCAAAGTTCTAATTTGGAATCCGTCAACATCAGCATCGGTACATATTATTATTTTGCTCCAGCGAAGGTTGTTTATGTCAAAAGTATTAAGGTCCTTGTTATGCTTTGAATTGATTTCAACTCCGCATCCTAATACCTTCAGGAGGTCAACAATAATATCGCTTTTAAATATACTGTCATATTCTGCCTTAAGGCAGTTTAATATTTTTCCCCTTACAGGCATAATTGCCTGGAACTCTGCATCCCTTCCAAGTTTGCAGGAGCCTAAAGCAGAATCACCCTCAACAATATAAAGCTCTCGCTTTGATATATCTTTGGTTCTACAGTCTACGAACTTTTTTACACGGTTTGAAATATCTACCGTACCGTTTAACTTCTTTTTTATATTGATCCTTGTCTTTTCTGCGGTTTCTCTGCTTCGTTTATTAACAAGGACCTGTTCAAGTATTTTTTCACTTTCCATTTTGTTTTCGATGAAGTATATTTCCAGCTGCTGTTTTAAGAAATCTGTCATAGCTTCTTGGATAAACTTGTTGGTTATGGACTTCTTTGTCTGGTTTTCATAGCTGGTAACTGTAGAAAATGAATTGGTCACAAGAATAAGGCTGTCCTGAATATCGGCAAATGTAATCTTTGCCTCGTCTTTGTTATACTTATTTCTTGCTTTGAGGCATTTGTCGATTTCATACACGAGGGCTGCCTTTACTGCTTTGTCAGGGGCACCGCCATGTTCAAGGAAACTGGAATTGTGGTAATACTCAAGCAAATTGATTTCGTTATTGAAGCAAAATGCTATTTCCATTTTGACTTTGTATTCCGGCTTATCTTCCCTATCCCGTCCCTTTGTAGATGTTTCATAGTACTGTATGTCGGTGAAGCCTTTATCGCCTGATATTTCTTTTATATAATCGACAATTCCGTTTTCGTAGCAGTATTCAAAACATTGTCCGGATTCTTCATCATAGAGCTTGAATAAAATACCGGAATTAACTACTGCCTGTTTTTTTAATACGGTTTGGAAATATTCCAGGGGAATATTGATATCTGTGAATACTTCAAGGTCAGGCTTCCATTTTATGCAGGTTCCCGTATTCGCGTATTTGAATTCTTCCTTCTTCAAGCCTCCTATGTTTTCGCCTTTTTCAAAATGAAGCTCATATTTAAAACCATCCCTGAATACTATAACATCCATATATTCCGAACTGTACTGAGTAGCACAGCTTCCAAGACCGTTAAGTCCCAAACTGAATTCATAGTTTTCTCCTGAATTGTTCTTGTACTTGCCTCCTGCGTATAGTTCGCAAAAAACCAGTTCCCAATTGTATCTTTCTTCTTTAGGGTTATAATCAAGAGGAATTCCTCTTCCATAATCTTTGACCATTATTGAATTATCAGCAAATTTAGTTACTTCAATTACAGAGCCGTAACCTTCCTTTGCCTCGTCAATTGAGTTGGAAAGTATTTCAAACACAGAATGCTGACAGCCTTCAAGACCATCAGATCCGAATATAACTCCCGGACGAAGTCTAACTCTGTCTGCTCCTTTTAATGAGGATATACTTTCATTGCCATACTTGTTAGCTTTGGTGTTCCTTGTCATTAATAACCATCCTTTGCCATTTTGCTACACTATATGATTTTATTGAATTATATGAGTTTTTGCAATACCTTTAGGCCTTGAAATTCTTCATTATAATAATTATTGCACGAACAGATGTTCGTGTCAAGGCTGGATAGAAAATTGGTGATTTAAATATAAAAGCCGCTTGAAGTTCATATCAAGCGACTTTTGCTTAGTTGCGGGGGAAGGATTTGAACCTACGACCTTCGGGTTATGAGCCCGACGAGCTACCAACTGCTCCACCCCGCGATAAATTAATTGTGCTTAAATAAAATAACATATTTTTTTGCAAAAGTAAATGACAGATTATGGATAATATTGTTATATGCACAATATAGTATATGATATTTTCCCATTAATTATACAATAAAATAAAAAAGTTTAGAGCATTTAAAAAATGTTCAGGTTTAAGTATTTTTAAATGCTCCAAACCTACTGTATTATATATTTATAACTTTTCAAATGTGCTTGTACCAAAGTTAAAACTTTCTATCTTCCATTCAGAATTTTTCTTTTTAAGATAAGCCGATACTTTGGTTTTTATAACAAGTTTTGCACTACCGTTTGTTACTGTCTGTATCTCATCATAAACAAATTCTACATTGTTTGAGTCTTTCACAATTAAATCAATTGGTTCAATTGAATAGTTAACTGTAAAAGAGAAATTAATGTAAAATGTATCCTTCATAGAATTTATAGTTGCTTCATCAAGTAAATCTGCATAGTAAAAACTATTAAGATATTTGTCAAAATCCTTATTGTTTCTTGCTGTATAGAAAGTGTTCACAATATCTTGAGGAATGGATAAAGGATATGACTGTATGTAATTAAGATCATAAATTTTCCAGCCGGTTTGGTTTTTCTTAAGAGTTGCTTTAACTTTGGAAGTAGATAAAGCAAATCTGTTGTTATTGCCTTTTATTCTTGAGATTTCGAAATAGGTAAATTCTCCTGTACTATTATCAATTAATTTTGATTCAACGGGCTCTATTCCATAGTTGATCCTCTCATTGTAGAATGTTTGACTTAGTGCAGCCTTGTCCTCTTCCGAAATCAAATCTGCAAAATAAAAGCTGTTAATAAATTTCCCAAACTGATTGTTGTTCCGTGCAGTGTAAAAAGTTTCAATCACTGACTGAAGGTTGCTATTGCTTGCTTGAGCGAAAACTGGGAAAGAAAAAATTGAAATACTAAAAACAATGATAAGTAATAAAGCAATAATTTTTCTGTTTTTCATAGTAATTAACTCCCCTCTAAATTTAGTATTCAGCAAACTTCTGTTATTTTTTTAGTATATTATTGTAAAGTTTGTACTGTAATTAAAGTTTATACTATAATTGAATATTTTTCAATGGTATGTCATATGACCATTATTAAAATATTTGAATTTTGTGCCGATAAACATATTGATTTGATTATTGGTAAAATGGAGGAATTTATGTTTATAAAGCCTGGTGATATTATTTCTATAAGACATCACTCAGTAAATATAGTTAAAACTAAGGTAATTGATGTAAAGGATCATGAAAGTGGAGGACAAGCTATAACAATTAAAATTGTGAAGGAATTTGCCCATTGTATGTTGTTTGAAGGAGACATGTTAGCTATTGCATTAAAATGTAATAATAATATATACAATACAAGCTGCCACATTGTCAATATTGATATTGATAAGAATGATATGCAGCTTGTAGTTGAAAATGATGAATATATTATAAACAACAGGGCTTTTGAAAGATTTCCTGTTTCTTTGTACTCAAGCGTGATGCTGAGAGATGACATGTCTGAATTTGCAGCCATTGTAAAAAATATCAGCTTTGGCGGACTCCTTATTTGTACTAAGATGGAATTTGGAACCAAGCGGAATATTGATTTAAAACTATATTTGGATAATAACCAGGTAAACTTAACAGCTGAAGTGGTTTGGTCTATGAAAAATGAATATACATTTGATTATGGCCTTAGAATAATTCATATGAAATATGAACAGCAAAACGTATTAAGAAAGTATTTGGAGAAACTCAAGGCACATCAGGAGGCCATATTTGAAGAGTATGAAACATCGTCTTATAATAATGCTTAAATAACATATAATAAGGCCTTGATGGTCGGAAATGGTATGTTATAATATAAAATATAAATAAGTAGATAGTGTTTATTTAGGGGTGAATTATATTAATATAATTGGAAATGTTGGATCTATAAAGGAATCGGTTATAAAAGAAATAGAAGGAATTTTTGACATGGCTTTTGAAAGCGGGGACTTAATACCTCAAGAACTTGTTCAAAAGCTTACGTTTTTTACAAGCAAAATAAATCGGGAGATTGCTGTTTACATTAATAGAAAAGGAACTGTTATGGATATAAGCATAGGAGATAGCTCAACCGTATCGCTGCCTGAGGTTGATGGACGCAGAAGTAAAATGCGGCTTTCAGGTATTAGGTGCATTCACACTCATCCAAATGGGACGGGGCAGCTATCTTCTGTAGATATCAGTTCTCTTATTAACCTGAGACTTGATGCAATGATAGCCTTAGGAGTAAAAGATGGAGAGTTCGTAGAAGCTTATGTTTCCATTCCTTCAAGGGGTGAAACCGGAGAATTCGATTCAGCGGATATATATGGACCATACCAACCTGATGACCCTGAATTGGGTCATATATTCAAATTGATAATTGACCGCGATAAAAATAATAAAATAGCATTTTACGATAATGATATTGAAGCAGAAAGAGTAATACTTGTAGGTTTGGAGACATTATCGGGAAGAATGATCGGCGGTAAAAGTGAAGCAGAAAGATCCCTTGACGAGCTCGAGGAACTTGCGAATACATCCGGTGCTGTGGTTATAGGTAAAATACTGCAGAAAAAACCCATTAAAGATGCAGCGTTCTATATTGGAAAAGGAAAAGCCGAAGAAATAGGTCTAATATGCCAGGCTGAAGGTGCCGATACGTTAATTTTTGATGTGGAGCTTTCGGGGGCACAGGTTAGAAACATTGAGGATGTAACGGGTGTAAAGGTTGTTGACAGGACTACCTTGATACTGGATATATTTGCTCAGAGGGCACGCTCAAAGGAAGGAAAACTGCAGGTTGAACTGGCCCAGTTAAAGTATATGCTTCCAAGGTTGACCGGCCTGGGAGGTCAGTTATCGAGGCTTGGTGGCGGAATAGGTACCAGAGGACCAGGTGAAAAGAAGTTGGAAGTTGACAGACGCCACATAAGAAGGCGGATTAATTTTCTTGAGTCTGAATTGAGTCAGGTTAGCATACGAAGAAATCGTACCAGAGAAGCTAGAAAAAGGAATACCATTCCTACAGTGGCACTGGTGGGATATACTAATGCAGGCAAATCAACACTTATGAATAAGCTATGCAATTCAGATGTTTTTGCAGAGGATAAGCTTTTTGCAACATTAGATCCGACTACAAGAAAGCTTGAGCTTACTAATGATAAGACTGCACTTCTTGTTGATACTGTTGGGTTTATCAGGAAATTACCTCATGATTTAGTGGATGCATTCAAGTCAACACTGGAGGAAGTTGTTTATTCAGATTTACTGCTCCACGTTGTTGATGTATCTAATGAAGAAGCTCAAGAGCAAATTGCTGTAGTCATGAGTATACTGGAAGATTTGGAAGCGTTGCAAAAGCCTATGATTATGGTTTTAAACAAGATTGATATGTTAAATGGAACACATAACATTTGTATACCGGATAGAGATTGTAATATTTTTGAAGTTTCGGCTGTTACCGGGCAGGGTATTCCGAAGCTTATTTCAGGTATTTCTGAATTGCTTTCTGCAAATGAAACAAATGTTGAATTTACTATACCATACAATGAAGGATGGATTTTACCATATCTATATGAGAACGGAAGGGTATCGGAAGCGGAATATAAAGAGGATGGAATAAAGGTTAAGGCTGTTATAAAGGATGTAAAAATTGATAAAATAAGAAAATATTTAGATTAAATGCGGTATTAATCTTGCATTTGGCAGAGCAAAATAACCAACGCTTTAAGGGAGTTTTGCGATAGATAAATGTAAAAGGCTAACCGCATTTTTTGATTAAAAAATAAACAAAAAATAAATTTTTTATTCTCATTGAATTAATTAATAATAAATAGTAATATAGTATATAGGGAGCAATTTTTTTTATATGTTTTTTTATATGTTTTTTTATATGAATTAAAATCTCATGTTTTTATCTTAATTATATATTGCATAATATATGCATATACTTATAAAAATCGATACTTGCATTTAATACTAAAGCTTATACTCCAATGAAATTGATTTTTAGGTGCGTGCACCTTAAAATATGTATTATAATATAATTGAAAGGGGTCTTATATATGCTTGTAAGGAATTGTGCAGGTGGGGTGGTTTTTTACAACAACAAGGTTTTTCTCTTAAAGAATGAGAAGGGTGAATGGGTACTGCCGAAAGGCGTTATTCGCAAAGGTGATTTTTCAAGCGAGGTGGCGATTAGGAGAGTAAAAGAAGAGGCCGGAATAAATGCTGAAATAGTAACAACTGCTGGATGTACAAATTATGAATTCTTTTCTGTAACACGTCAACGACCTGTCTGTAATAAAATAACTTGGTATATAATGAGATCCCAAAGTGAAGATTATAAAATAAATACTGATGAGCAATTTACTGATGGAGGCTTTTTCGAAATTGATGAAGCAATAAGGCTTATTACATATAGTCAGGATAAATCACTTGTTAACCTTTCTTTTAAAAAAATTAAGGAGATAGAATGCATTACTGTTTAGAGGACATAAAGAAAATAACCCTTTAATCAATAAAATATTAGTGATAATATAAAAGATAGCAATAGAATAAATTGCTATCTTTTATGTTATTCGGGAAATAATTTTCCGGTAATAAATCGCGAAATGAAAAGAAATTAGGAAATGTAAGAAGGAATGAGTAGATACAGGTGATTAAAGAATATAAAACGGTTTTAAATGAAGCAGTCGCACAAACAGAAGAAAAAAAGTCAAAATTTATTGCATCGGTTAAGCCTGTAAAGTGTGAAGAGGAAGCTTTGGCTTTTATAGAAAAGCTCAAGACACAGTACTGGGATGCTACCCATAATGTATATGCTTATTACATTGTTGGAGATAATGTGGTTCAGCGTTTCAGCGATGACGGGGAACCGTCAGGTACTGCAGGAATACCGGTGCTAGAGGTTATTAAGAGAACGGGAGTACAGGATGTGGTAGTTGTCGTTACAAGGTACTTTGGAGGTACGTTGCTTGGAGCAGCCGGACTCATTAGGGCATACGGCAAGTGTGCGGCAGCAGGCATTGAAGCTGCCAATATTGTAAAGAGATTGCTGTGCAGGGAAATAATTATTATTGTTGAATATACCGTTTTTGGAAAAGTTGAAAATATGTTAATAGCCGAAGAGCATATTATTAAAGAAATTAAATATGAGCAGGATGTTGAATTAACAGTATTTACGCCTATTGATTCGACGGAGATATTTATCCGAAAGTTGACTGAGCTGACAAATGCCAGAGCAATAATAGATTTAAGAGGCCAGGTTTATGTGACTGTGGATATGAATGGAAAAATAATCAATGTTTGAATAAAAGTAATAAGAAAAATAAAATGGTTTATCTATTTAATGTAATAGCCTTGTGCATAACTCAAACCCATTGATATAAGTAGATTTGATGCACATAAAATTTTCTTATCACTCAATATATGATAGGATTTCCTCCCATAAATGTCGAATTAAGTATTTATCACAATCCAAA